>ERZ791573.266-NODE-266-length-33734-cov-20.981799_pt1 | contig 33734 bp, 22 predicted proteins | sample MGYA00509971_ERZ791573 | MGnify/ENA primary metagenome ERZ791573 (study PRJEB30046, sample SAMN00791921) | human gut metagenome | study: EMG produced TPA metagenomics assembly of the A metagenome-wide association study of gut microbiota in type 2...
CCCTCTGCTTGTAAGGCAGATGCTCTAAACCAGCTGAGCTAAACGCCCTTGCTTTTCTTAAGCGGTTGCAAAGGTAGGGATTTATATTGGTTCCCGCAAATTTTTCGGCAATTATTTTCAAATTATTTTCCATTTTCTTCTCTTTCAACCTATCGGTTTAAGGGAAAAGGGAAAAGAGAAAAGGGAAAAGTGAAAAATCCTATAGCCAAGGCTGCGCAAGTAATAAAGCACATGGATTTTTCACTTTTCCCTTTTCACTTTTCCCTTAAAATATGCAGTTTTTACAGCTGAAAATGCATAAATATGCAAAACGCAAAATGTAAGACGTTTTTGGCGTTTCCGAATCACGATGCTAAAAAAAAAGGGCGATTTTTGACACTAATTCTTAACAGATGTTAAAAACACCCTTGAGTTGTCATTAAGCCTCTTTGAGGTCGTCAAAGAGCCTCTTTGAGGCGCTCAAAGAGGCTTAATGAGAAGCTCAGAAAGGCACTATCAAAGTGTCACTTGGCCCATTTGGGAAAACCACCGTTTTATGCAGTCGGAATGAATATTTATGCAGTTATTCGACTGGCGCAAAAAGAGCAAAAACGAGGTGATAAGTAGGTGTTCAAAATTAATCGCATATATGAATCTAATAAAAAGGTTATGCTTTCAAATGCCTCTACGCCCTCTTTTGGTCCGTATGCCCAGCTCTCATCGGTCGTGTAGCCCGCTACACTCCCTCTTCGGAGCTGAACATACAGACCAAAATAGAGCATAGAATCATTTAAATTAATTTTGAACACCTACTTAAAAACAAAAAAGGGATGCCCCAAAAGGAGCATCCCCATGTTAAAAATATCTTGCCTTGTCAGAGGACAATCTTCAAAAGATTAGTTCTTAACCTGAACAGTTGCACGACGGTTGAATGAGATCGGAGAGAGGTCGTTTACACCACCCTTAGCCTCAGTTGTGATCTTGTCACGGTTAACACCCATCTTAACGAGCTCGTTAGCAACGGTGTTAGCACGCTTCTCAGACAGCTTCTGGTTGTAAGGAGCCTTACCTGTAGCGCTATCAGCATAGCCAGTAACGATCAGGTTAGCGTCGTTCTCCTTAGCAAACTCGGCCATGTTCTTAACGTTAACAAGATCCTTCTTAGAAGCGATGTTGTAACGGTTGATGTTGAAGAACACTGAAACGGGTGTGCCTACGAACTCCTTAACAGCCTTGTTCTCATCCTTCTTCTCAGCGAGGAGCTTCTTCAGACGAGCATTCTCGGCGTTAGCGTCGTTGAGCTGAGCGTTGAGAGCATCGATCTGAGCCTGTGAGAGAGCCTTGATAGCGTCAACATCGGGAGTCTTGTCCCATGTAGCCTTACCGAGGTTGAAGGTCAGACCTACCTCAGCGTAGAACTTGTTGTCGTGGCTATCCCAACCACGCTGCTGGCTACCGTTAGCTTCGATAACGCCATCACCGTCACACTCGAGACGGTCCCAACCAAGCTCGAAGTTGATACCAACCTTCTTGCTTACGCGGAATGTGTTCAAGATACCCATGCTGTAGTTCATGCCATACACGTTGTATGTCATTGAGCGTGTGAGACCAGCACCTGCGAAAGGAATGAAGTTCCAAACGCGGTTAGGATTGTATCCGCAGATCATGTTGCTCAGGTTGAAGAGCACATGCTCGTTCAGAGTCCAATACTTGTTGCAGTTGCCGTAGTTGTCGTCGTCGGTTACGGCCTTGCCCCAGATGCCTGAGAGCTTTGTACGAAGACCGATGCCCGGTGTAAACCACTTACCGATGGCTACAGAAGCGCCAGGGTTTGAGCGGAACTTCTTGAAGGGGCTCTCAGAGAGACCGAGACCATGCTCCTCGTTTGAGTACCATGCGTTCCAGTCTGCACCTACCTGGATGAACCAGTTGCTCCAGAATGAATTGGTAGCTACACTATGCTTGAGTGTAGGATCTGCCTCCTGAGCCGAAGCTGACAGAGAGAGGCCGGCAAATGCCAATGCGATCAATAATTTTTTCATAACCTTTATTAGTTTAATAATCAAAAATATCGTTTTAAACAATTCTCGCAGGGAGCCACTACTCCCCTATTTCAATGCAAAGTTAACAATAAAAATTAAATCTTGTTACTTTTTATCGAAAATTTGTACTTTAAGTGCTAAAAAAAAGCAAAATTATCACAATCAAGCCATTAATAAAGCCTTATGTGATAATAAATTGCGGATAATTAGCCAAAACTGAGACTATCCGAGCAGATGCTCCATCTCCTTTTGCTTCAAGATGCAGAGGATGGTCTTGCCGTCGGGCGTGTAGTTGAAGTTGGAGCAGGCGAACAGGTTGTTCACAAGATTCTCCATCTCAGTGTTGTCGAGCACCGTGCCGTAAGACAAGGCGGCATGGCGAGCCATGCTTAAAGCCAGCGTGCGGTTAATCTCATCGACCACACGGGTGGTCTGGTTGCCGGCAGCAGAGAGCATGTCGGTCAGCAGCGCCACCATGTCGACGCCCTCAAGGCCGGCAGGCACGGCATTCACGGCATAGGAGCCGCCACCAAGCGATGTCAGTTCGAAGCCTATGGCTTGCAGCTCGGGCATGATCTTATGAAGCACCACATCGTCGCCCGGCATGAGGTGCAGGGCTTCTGGAAACAGCATTTTCTGCGACTCGGCATGACGGCTCTCCACCCGCGCCAGATACTGCTCATAAAGGATGCGTATGTGGGCGCGGTGCTGGTCGACAATCATAAGACCCGACTTCACGGCGGTCATTATGTATTTTCCCTTATACTGGTAATGGGCGGGCGATTTCTCCTCTATCAAGCTCTCTCCCTCAAAGATGTCTGCCTGTCTCTCCTTGTCTTCTTTCGTGGCTGGCGGCAGTGGGAACGTCTGCAAAGCCGAGGTCTGTATCTCCTCACCGTCACCCACAGAAGAGTGGAGGGCCGACGGGGTGAGCATGTCGTCGTCGGGCGTGAGGGCACTCATGGCTAACGGCTGGTCATCCTCGCCTTGACCGTCGCCCCGTGACGGGCTGCCAAGCGATGAGCTGGTCAAGGAAGAACCTGACATGGAGGAGCCTGACATGGAGGAGCCCATGAGCGAGGACCCTCTGAGAGATGATTCCGCAAGAGAAGAACCTGCAAGAGAAGAACCTCCAAGAGAAGAACCTGCAAGAGAAGAACCTGCAAGAGAGGGGTCGTCAAGAGAAGAGCCTAACAGGTCGTCATCGGCAGAAGGCAGCGGCGGTTCGCTGAACGGCGTTGCGGCAGCGGCGTTGCTCCGTTCCTCCTTGAAGGGGTTGTATGTGGGGTTATATTGCACCTTGGGGGCTGTTATGGTGTCGTCCGGACTGAACACGGGTATGTCTGGACGCTCCTGTGTGTCGAAGTCGAAGGTCGGCACATCATTGAAAATGCCCACGGTGTCGCGCACGGCAGCAGCCACCATTGAGAAGATCTGCTGTTCGTCCTCAAACTTTATCTCTGTCTTTGTGGGATGGATGTTCACGTCTATGTTTTCGGCCGGCACATCAAAATAGATAAAATAGGGTACCTGCTCGCCTTCGGGCACCAAGCGGTCGAAGGCTGTGACGACGGCCTTGTGAAAATAAGGGTGCTTCATGTAGCGGCCGTTGACAAAGAAATATTGCGGGGCGTTCTTCTTACGCGCCGATTCGGGCTTGCCCACAAAGCCGCTCAGCTTGCAGATGGTGGTGTCAAACTTCAGCGGCAGCAGATACTGGTTGAAGCGTTTACCCACCACGTCGACGATACGCTGGCGCAGCGCTCCCGCCTTCAGGCTGAACATCTCGGCACCGTTGCTGTAGAGGGCGAACGACACGTCGGGATAGACAAGCGCTATGCGCTCAAAGGCGGTGATGATGTTTTTCAGCTCGGTGCTGTTGCCTTTCAAGAACTTACGGCGGGCAGGCACATTGAAAAACAGGTTCTCGACGTTGAAGTTGCTGCCTTCAGGACAAGAGCACGGCTCCTGCGAGGTGACCTTGGAGCCGGCGATAGACAGGTGGGTGCCCACCTCGTCGCAGGCACGGCGCGTCTTCAGTTCGACCTGTGCCACGGCAGCCACCGATGCCAGTGCCTCGCCACGAAAGCCCATGGTGTGAAGAGAGAAGAGATCCTTTGCCTTCGTGATCTTTGATGTGGCATGACGCTCGAACGCCATGCGGGCATCGGTCTCCGACATGCCTTTGCCGTTGTCGATCACTTGTATTGACGTGCGTCCAGCATCAACCACGAGAACCGTTATCTCGGTGGCTCCCGCATCAACAGCGTTTTCGACAAGCTCCTTGATGACACTTGCCGGACGCTGAATAACCTCACCTGCCGCAATCTGGTTAGCGACAGAATCGGGTAAAAGCTGAATAATATCGTTCATTTTCTTAAGTTAACAAGTTGACAAATTGACATTTAGTCTTCATGTAAGGACAATGCTAACGTAGGGCCATGACAAACACGCAGGCGGCAAGAAGAAGGAGCACAAGAAGGAGCAACGCACCGAGACGCCACACAAGGCTCTGTCGGCGTCTGCCTTCTTCCTCCTGAGGCTGCATCTGCATGCGCTCTTTGCGCTCGTCCACATATATATAATGGTGGCGGAAGCCTCGCGGGCGACGGTTTCCAAAATAAAACATTATTGCACCTCCTTACTGTCGTTCTTTTTTAAAAGCCTATTGTTTTTTCTTGTCTTCTGCTTCAGGAGCGGTCTTCTGCTCTTTTTCAGAAGTAACCGTCTTTTCCTTTTCAGGAACCGCCTCTGCATCCTTTTCAGAAACAGCCAGAGGAGCATCTTGAGCCGTCGTCGTCATGCTGCCCAGAGCGGGGAGCGTCTGCAGCGGTGCCTCCTGTCGCTTGACCTTCTTCAGCTCGCTTCCTGTGCCCTTGCCTCTCCACACGAACACATCGGCTGGACCGGCGGGACGCAGGTTCTCGAACCACTCGAAGGTGTCGAGATGATAACGCTGCGGCGGAATCTGGGTCATGGGATACATGGTGCCAGTCGCCTTTGAGGTCCATATCTTCTGCAACTTGCGCTCTGGGCTCATAAACATGCGCAACGTGTCGGTCTCAAGATAGTTGAGACCCGTGAGCGTGCTGTCCTTGCTGTCTTGCGGATAGAACACCGTCCGCACGTTGCCCACGGCCTCGGTCTTTCTTATGGCGCCATCGACGAAGAAGGCATCCATGCGGCGCGATGCCACCTGATTAAAGTGATCCTTGTCGTCAACCTTCTCCACGGAGAGAGCCTGCCCAATGACCTCTGCCTTGCGCACGGTACTGTCGTTCATGAAGATCTTGATCTGCTCGCCCAAGATCTGGCGCTCGCCGCTCCATGCCACAGGATCCTGGTACATGGTGAGACAAGAGTCGAGACTGGAGAACACCATCGAGTCGCACAAGGCCTGCACATCCTTGCGGTAAGCCTTGACGTGCTTGTAGCCATGCACCATGCGGTAGACCGAGTCGGTGTCGTTGTTGAAGGTATAGAGTTTCAGCGTGTCGGCATGCACATAGAGCGTGTCTTGCTGCGAATAGTCTTTCATGAGAGCCTTGCGTGTGGCGTAGCCATAGCCTGTCTTGTCGTTATAGAACAGGTGGTCGCAAAGGAGCTGGTTCTTGTTCACCGTGTCCTTATAGACCACGTTGCCGAAGCCTTCGTTCAGCCCAGTAGCGTTGTCGTGGAACAGGCTGTCGCCGGTGATGGTCTTCTCCTTGTTCACGATGGTGGAACGGCCGAACAGCTGCGAGAGGTCGGTCTTTGAGTTGAAATAGCCGTCGGCGGTGTGGATGACGTTGTCACCCGACACGATCTTTGACGGGCCTGTGACGTGAGCCAGCGATGTGCGGGTGTCGTAGAACAGGGTGTCGGTGTGTATGACATCGTCGTTGCTCCTCATGCGCACATTGTAGAAGAAGGCGGCCTTACGGCTCTGCGTGTTATACTGTCCCCAGTCGCTCACCAGCTCGTCCTTGCCGTCGACGAGCTTGCCGCCCTCGAAGAAGTAGGCGTTCTCGTAGATGCGGTCATAGTCGAGACTGTCGGTGTAGAGCGTCTGTGTGCGGTGCTTGAGCACCACGTTATGGCGGGCACGCATCATCTGCTCCTGGCCGTCATACTGGCCATATTTGCAGGTGAGTGACAGGGTGTCGCCCTGCTTGAAGCGCACATGTCCGAACGCCTCCACCGAGTTTTGCTCCTGGAAGAAGTAGGCGCTGTCGCACCACAGCTGTGCGCCGTCGTTGGTGAAATGGACCTTGCCCTTGACGATCTGTGCTCCGGGCACGGTGCCCCACTGGTCATATTTAAGCTCATCCGAATGGACGAGATAGACACGACTGTCGTGCTGTGCCTTCTTCTTCGACCGTTTCGACGGTGCCGTCATGGCAAAGACCAGGCATAGTCCAAACAGGCATAGAACCAACGTGAGAATGATTCTATGCCCGTCTATTTTTTTCTTATATATGTTTTCTGCTATTTTACCCATCCTTCATATTCGTAGTCGCAGTTCTTATAGCGGTCCTTCATGCGCACATAGGTCTTCTTGATCTTTTCCACAACCCAATCGTGCAGCTTCTTCTGCTTCTCGTGCTGAACAACAACGTTCTTCATGACCTGGAAATCTTCGGTTATGGTGGCGCGGTGACCCTCGATGCGGTTCTTCAGCTTGATGATGGCCACAACGGTCTTGTTGTTCTTGTTGACCATGCGGAACGCGTTGGACACGTCGCCCACCTTCATGCCTTCAACCTGACGGGCCACCTCGGTGGGGAGCTGCTTCATCTGGAAACGTGATGTCACGCCGTCCTCGCCATAGGTTGACATGAGGCCGTGGTTGTTGCGCGTGTCCTTGTCGTCAGACACATACATGGCAGCATCCTCAAACTTGGCCTTGCCGTCGCGTATTTCGTTGGCAAGGGTGTCAAGGCGCAGACGGGTGGCCTCAACCTCCTCTTCCGACACCTTGGGGGTGCGCAGGATGTGACGGACGTTGACCTTGTCACCGCGCTTGTCGATGAGCTGTATGATGTGGAAGCCATACTCCGACTCCACGATTTTCGAGATCTTCTTCGGGTCAGTGAGGTTGAAAGCCACGTTGGCGAAGGCGGGGTCGAGCATGCCGCGGCCTGTGTAGCCGAGCTCGCCGCCCTGACGTGCCGAGCCGGGGTCCTCGCTGTAGAGACGTGCGAGCGTGGCGAACGATGTCTTGCCGCTGGTCACGCGCTCGGTATACTCGCGCAGGTCTTCCTTCACGCGGTTGATCTCTTCCTGTGAGATCTTGGGTTGCTTGGTGATGATCTCAACCTCTACCTCTGTGGGCACGAAGGGCAGACTGTCGGCAGGAAGGTTGGCAAAATAGCGACGCACGTCGGCGGGTGTGACCTTCACATCCTCGACGAGCTTCTCCTTCATGCGCTGCACGAGGAACTGGTTACGGGCATCGTTGCGGAGCTGCTGGCGCATCTGCGTGACGCTCATCTTACGATACTCCTCAAGCTTCTCCTTTGAGCCGGCATACTGGATCCACGCATCGATTTGGCGGTCGATGTTGGATGTTACCTCGCTCTCGCTCACCTCGATAGAGTCGATGGCGGCTTGATGGAGGAACAGCTTCTGAAGAGCGAGCTGCTCAGGAATGGCGCAGTCGGGGTTGCCGTGCCATGTCATGCCCTCCTGCTCAGCCTGGAGGCGCATCATCTCCACGTCCGACTTAAGGATAGGCTCGTCGCCCACTACCCATATCACCTCGTCGACAATGCTCTCTTCGGGCACGTCGTCAATGGTTGCCGTGTCGTTCTTTGCTGCGCTTGTGCTATCGTTGTCGCCAGCGCTAAGGGCGGCAACGCCACTGAGGACGGCGCGACCACGGTTCATGCCCGCGTTGGCTGTGACGCCCACGAGCAACAGAGCTGCTATAAAGCAGATGAATGTGCTGTATGCTTTGTTCATTGTATGTTGTTTTCGAATGTTGTGTCGTCTTAATGGTTGTTCACGGTGGCGAGAACCTGCTTGTCAACCACCACCTTGTGTTTCTTTCTCAGAGCGGCAACCCACTGTTTCTCCAGCTGGTCCTGGTAGTCGGCAACCACCTGCTCGCGCACGTCGCCCATGTTTTCGGGCTTTTTGATGGTCTTGCCATAGACATCGCTGAAGGTGTAGCCCTGAGGTGCTGTGTCGACGGTGTCTTTCTTGAACACGTCCTTGTCGACGAGGGCGTTGTCGCCCTTCTTGAAGATGCCCTTCACCACCTGTATGCGGCGCACGCTGTCGTTGAAGGTCTTGCGCAGCGTCTCTGCCCACTCTTCAAACGGGAGGTTCTCAACGGCTTTCTTCACAGCCTCTATGTCGGCCTGGTCCTTGGTGTGGTAGGCGATGCCCTTGAAGCGAGGCTCGTCCCACTTATATTTTTTCTTGTTCTTCTTATAGTATGCTTCCAGACCCTTCTCGTCCTTGGCGGCCTTGTCCCACACGTTTCTGTTGCTTATCTCGTAAAGCAGCAGACCGTCATGATACTCGCGCACGAGGTTCTTGAGGTCAGAGTCGGCAGCCTCCATCTCGGCAGCCTTGCGGTCGACCACCTGCTCGGTGGTGAGCTGTGGCACCGATGCCTTGGCAATGGAGTCGATGTTCTGTGATATTATGCGCTCGCGCACCCTTGCCTGGTCTACGAAGCGCTCCACATCGCGTTTCACGCTGTCATAGGGGAAGAAGCAGCCTTTGTCCATGAGCTTGGCTATGTGCCAACCAGCCACGGTCTTGAACGGCACGCTGACCTCGCCTTTCTTCATGGCGAACACGGTGTTCTCAAACTCGGGGAGCGTCTGACCCTTGCATATCCACGAGATGTCGCCGCCACGCTTTGCCGACCCCTTGTCATCGGAACATTTGCGTGCCAGCTCGGCAAAGTCGGCACCCTTGGCAATGGCTTTGTAGATCGAGTCGATGCGTGTCTTGGCAGCAGCCTCCTGCTCCTTGGTGGCCTTCTGTGACATGCGCACAAGGATGTGGGAGGGGCGCACCATGCCGCCCATAGAGTCGATGCGGTCGCGTGTCTCGGCATAGATCTTCCACGCCTCGCGCTTAAGGTCGTCATTGCTCAGGAACGACGGTCTTATCTGCTGGTCGCGATATGACAGAAACTCCTTCTTGAAACTCTGTGTCGTGTCTATGCCTGCCTCTTCGGCGGCGAGGACCTTGAGCTTGTAGTTGATGAAGAGGTCCACATATTCGGCCACACTCTTCTTGTCAACAACCATCTCCGAGTTGTTCTTGTTGTAGGAATATTCAAACTCTGAACGCGACACCGACTTGCCGTCGATAGTCATTATCACCGGGTCGGTCTGTGCCCATGCTGACAGTACGGAGAGGAGCAGCATGGCAGTGAGTAGCATTGACTTCATTGTTGTTATGCGCAAAGCGTCGATTGTTTAAAAATTGTCGTTATTATGTTCTTTCTAAAATTGTTCCATCCCCACACCCTATACATTATTAATATATAAGGGGCAGGGATGGGCCAATAATTTATTGTTTGCTTGTTTGCTTCTTGCCTACGGCTTACTGCGGACGCGAGTAGTTGGGAGCCTCACTGGTGATGGTGATGTCGTGAGGATGGCTCTCAAGCACACCGGCGTTGGTAATGCGGGTAAACTTGGCGTTGTGCAGGTTGTCGATGGTCTGAGCACCGCAATAGCCCATACCTGAGCGGAGACCGCCTATGAGCTGGTAGATAACCTCCTGAACGGTTCCCTTGTAAGGCACACGTCCGGCGATGCCCTCGGGCACGAGCTTCTTCACGTCCTTGGTGCCAGCCTGGAAGTAGCGGTCCTTTGAACCGTTCTCCATAGCCTCAAGCGAACCCATGCCGCGGTAGCTCTTAAACTTACGGCCGTTGAAGATGATGGTGTCGCCGGGACTCTCCTCGGTTCCTGCAACGAGCGAGCCGATCATCACGCTGCTACCACCGGCAGCGAGGGCCTTGACAACGTCGCCCGAATAGCGGAGACCGCCGTCGGCGATGAGAGGCACACCTGTGCCCTGCAATGCAGAGAAGACATCATAGATGGCGCTGAGCTGGGGAACACCCACACCTGCAACCACACGGGTGGTACAGATAGAGCCCGGACCGATGCCCACCTTCACGGCGTCGGCACCGTTGTCGACGAGCATCTTGGCAGCGGCACCTGTTGCCACGTTACCCACAACGATGTCTACGTTGGGGAAGGCAGCCTTGGCCTGAACCAGCTTCTCTACGACATACTTTGAGTGGCCATGGGCTGTGTCGATGACGATGGCGTCGGCACCGGCCTCAACGAGGGCCTGCATGCGGTCAAGCGTATCGACGGTCACACCCACACCTGCGGCTACGCGCAGACGGCCTTTCTCGTCCTTGCAAGCCATGGGTTTGTCCTTGGCCTTGGTAATGTCCTTATAGGTGATAAGACCCACGAGACGGTTGTCGGCATCGACAACGGGCAGCTTCTCAATCTTGTTGCTCTGCAGAATGTCGGCAGCGGCAGCAAGGTCGGTCTGTATGTGTGTGGTGACGAGATTCTCTTTTGTCATCACGTCGTCGATGAGCTTGTCGAGGTGACGCTCAAAACGCAGGTCGCGGTTGGTAACGATGCCAACAAGGTGGTTGTCGTCGTCAACAACAGGAATGCCGCCGATGTGATACTCGGCCATCATGGCGAGCGCATCTTTAACGGTGCTTCCACGGCGAATGGTCACGGGATCGTAGATCATTCCGTTCTCGGCACGTTTCACGATTGCCACCTGGCGCGCCTGTTCCTCTATCGACATGTTCTTGTGGATCACGCCGATACCTCCCTCGCGCGCTATGGCGATAGCCATTGCCGATTCTGTCACGGTGTCCATGGCTGCTGTCACGAACGGCACGTTAAGATCAATGTGACGCGAGAACTTTGTTTTCAACTCTACCGTTTTCGGCAGTACCTCTGAATAAGCAGGGATAAGAAGGACGTCGTCATAAGTAAGACCGTCCATTACAATTTTATCTGCAACAAATGATGACATAAGTACTTTTGAAATTTATTGCGTGCAAATTTAGCAATAAAATTCCACATTTCAGCATAATGGCTTTTTTTTCAATGTCTTATTAATGCAATTTAACTTACACCTTTGCACAGCGGTTCGTGCCGACAACGCACCTGACACCGCAGAGAAAAAAACGCCGAACAGACAAAAAGAAGGCCTCCTTTCCAGAAATCCTTTGTCAGACCCCATAAAAAGCCATTATACACACAATGTTATTTTTGAAAACAGCACATCCTGATTATCAACATGTTATGTTGTTACGACAGCAAGGAACGATAATATAAATGCAGAAACCGCTTGAAACGAGCATGAAAATAATTATCTTTGCATGCGGACAGCCCGACAGCCAGACGGCAACACGTCATTGCAAATTTAACGTATCCTAAAAGGATAAACATAAACGACAGAACAAAAAAAACAACAATGAGAAATTTTCTTTTACTGCTTTTCTTCCTCTCATGCCTCGGAAACATCAAGGCATCGGAGGTGGACAATCCAAAGGCCAACCCTAAGGCCGTTGTGACAAGAGGCAATGCGCGGTTCACTGTGCTCACGCCAGAGATGATACGCATTCAATACAGCAAGAAAGCCTTGTTTGAGGATCGCGCAACCTTTGGCGTGGTGAACCGCAACCTGCCAGTGCCCAAGTTCAAGACAACAGAGGAGAACGGATGGCTGGAGATCAAAACATCGGCCCTGACGCTAAGATACAAGGTGGGCGATGAGATAGACGCTGCACAGCGCAACTCGAAGAGCCTCAACATAACGCTCACCATGAACGGCAAGCAGGTGCTTTGGTATCCTGGCAAAGACAACGCCCTGAACCTCAAAGGCACAACACGCACGCTCGACGGACAGATGGGCGACAACAAACGTAAGGAGCTGGAAGACGGAGTGGTGTCAAGGGCTGGATGGGCCGTGATAGACGAGAGTCCGTTAGCCAAGCGCGGCGACGGCAGCACCACCTTCGCGTTCGACAAGAAAGCAGGAGGCATAGACTGGTGGGCAGAGCCTGTGGACAAAGAGGCCGTCGACTGGTATTTCATGGGTTACGGACATGAGTATCGCAAGGCCGTGAGCGACTATGCCAAGATTGGCGGGCGCATGAACATGCCACCGCTCTACACGCTGGGCTACTGGTACAGCAAATATCAGAAATACACACAGCAGGAGTTTATGGAGATTGTGAACGAGATAAAAAGTCATGACATTCCGCTTGACGTAATGATTTTCGACATGGACTGGCACGACCGCGACTGGACAGGATGGACATGGGACAAAACGGTAATTCCTGAGCCAGAGAAGCTCATCAAGTTTATGCATGACAACAAGCTGCGCGTGGCTCTCAACCTACACCCTGCCGACGGTGTGGACAACGACGAGGAGTTTTTCTCAGACATGACACGCGACCTCGGCCTGCCTGCCTCAACGAAGAACATACCGTGGAATCTTGAGGACAGCACCTTCTACAAGGTGATGTTCAAGGACATACTGCGCAAGCGAGAGGCACAGGGTGTAGACTTCTGGTGGCTCGACTGGCAGCAACATCTGCAGAGCAAGAACGTGAAAGGACTGGGTGAGACGTTCTGGCACAACCATGTGTTCTACAACGACATGCGTGTAAACCGTCCTGACCGCCGACCCGTAATATTCCACCGCTGGGGCGGACTGGGCAGCCACCGTTACCCGTTAGGCTTCTCAGGCGACTCGTTCACAACATTCGGAACGCTGGCCTTCCAACCCTACTTCACAGCCACAGCCTCAAACGTGTGTTTCGGCTATTGGGGTCATGACCTCGGCGGCCATCAGCAGTTTCTCGGCAACGACCCGGAGCTGTATCTACGCTGGATTCAGTATGGCGTGTTCACACCGCTCTTCCGCACCCACGCCACAAGTTCGCCAGACATCGAGCGCAGGATATGGAAATACAGCAACTTCACACAACTGCGCGATGCCGTGAACCTACGCTACCGTCTGATGCCATACATCTATAATGCGGCACGCGAGGCCTACGACACAGGCATAGCCATCTGCCGCCCACTCTACTATTACTGGCCAGAGCGCAACGAAGCCTACGACAACGAGGGCGAATATATGTTTGGCAGCAACATGTTGGTGGCTCCCGTTACCAAACGGTCGGGCGAGGACAAGTTGGTGGAGAGCAGCGTGTGGCTGCCCGAGGGTCTGTGGTTTGACGTGTGCAAGAACCGCATGGTGAAAGGAAACACCACCATAACCCAGACCTACACCCTTGACGACACGCCACGTTTCGTGAAAGCAGGATCCGTCATACCCTGCTATCCCCACATCACCAACCTCAAGTCGTGCCCGGAGAAGCTCATTCTGGAGGTGTATCCCGGTGGTGACGGCTCAATAAGCTATTACGAAGACAACGGCGACGACAACGGCTATCAGCGCAACGAGTATGCCACAACGCTCATTGCCCACAAGAACACCGTCAAAGGATCTTCTCTAACCATCCACCCACGCAAGGGTAGCTACAAGAACATGCCTACAAAGCGTAGCTATGAGGTGGTGTTCAAGACAACAGAGCGTCCTGAGGCCGTGAAGCTTAACGGCAAGGCTATGGGAAGCAACGCATGGAGATGGGACGACAAGACGGGTGACATGACAGTGCTCATTGCTGACGCTTCGTTCAACAAGACTTACAAGATAGAGTTTTGATTTTTTGATATTTAATTTATGGAAATTAAGAGTTATATAAAATATGTGTTGTGTGCCATCTGTCTCCTTTCAACAACAGCGATGTCGGCACAAGATTTTGACGAATTGTGGATAACAGGTACTGCCGTGCCTGGCGGCGCACAGAAGATGGAGCGCACACCAGACGGACAGTTCCGATACGCCGGACCGCTGGGTGAAGGACAGGCCCGTGTGCAAAGCACAGAAAGCGCTCAGGCCGCCACGTTATGGCTACAGCCCGATGACGAGGACGCACAGTTTGTAAACAATGGCATGGGTTATCTATCCACCACAGATAAAGACGCGAAAGGACTGGCGGTCACGTTTGCCGCCAACTACTACCGCCTGTATGTAAACCCCATGGAGGGCACCATGCGCGGTGAACTGTTTCGTCCGTGGAACGAGCTGTTCTTGGGTGGAGGAGCCACAAAGAACGGATGGGAGAAGCTAAAGATGCAGCCCTTCACACAGAGCAAAGCCGATGCCTGTGTGTGGACATGGGAGGGCGAGCTGAAGCGCAACGACAAGGTGGAGGAACCTGATGCCTTTAAGTTTGAAGGCGTGGAGGAATGGGGACAGAAAGAGCTGCATCCCTTCAGTGCCAATGCTGACATCTTGCACACCTCACTCCTTCGCACAGGCGGCAAGGACACAAAATGGCGCATACGCCGCGACGGACGCTACCGCCTAACCGTGAACATTCTGAAAGAAACGGTGAAGGCCGAATATCTCGGCGAGTAGAGATAAGCGGATGTGGACCAAGATTCGTGCATCAAGAATAGAGGTTTGTGAATAAAGAATAGAGGTTTGTAATAGAGAATCGAGATTTGAGATTTGTGAATCGAGAATAAGGAAAACTAAAAAAATGATGGGCCAGCCTTTCTTAGGTTGGCCTATTTTTTCCTGACTTCGTCACTTTTTTAAGACATGTTTGTAAGTGCTTGATAATCAAAGGTCGCTCTCGTTGCTTTGGGTGACGCGCAAAAAGGCGGGTAAAATAGCAAGCTCGACCTCCTATACGAGAAACAGCTCGTTTTTATGCATTATTGCCGAGAAAAAATGGATGATTTATATTTCTTGGGGTACGCAATGACGAAGTCAGGAAATGATGGGCCAGCCTTTCTTAGGTTGGCCTATTTTTTTATTTATTTCAACATAAAAACATGGCGAAAGACATGAAATTTTCTTACCTTTGCATGTTTTATAGTTAAAGCCTAACGATCATGACACACATAAAGACCATTTTTTCGATTTTCTTATTGCTCTGTATCGCCAAACCGGCAGACGCTATGAGCGACAACCTAAAGCAATGGCTCAACAAGCTCGACGAAAGTTTGGAGAAGGCTCCGATGTATGAAGCGGAACACGAACAGCACATAAACGCCATGAAAAAGCTTCTTACAAGACACGAAAGCCTCAACAAGCGCTTCGAGACGTTACACAGCATCTACCTTGCATACCAGTCATACAAAGCCGACTCAGCCATAGTATACGCCTACAAGAGTTTGAACGTGGCCAAACAGATGAGGCGCAAGGACTATGAAATTGTGGCCATGTGCAACATTGCCCATATATGCATGACCTCAGGCGACAACATACAGGCTTTCAAAATAATGAAATCTATCAATGTCAGCGGAATGCCGGCATGGGTGAAGATTGAGTATTACAAAACCATGCAAAAGCTATGGACGGAACAAAAATGCTATTTCGTTTCGAACAAGCCACAGCAAAACGAGTACAGCATATATGCGAACCAATGCACAGATTCGTTGTTGGCAATCGTCAAGCCACAGTCGAGCGACTGGTACCAGTTCAGCATAGCCAAGGCGGCATCGCAAGACGACAACGACCGAGTGATTTGCTTAGCAAACGAGGCTGTGGAGCGCGAGAAAGACAAGCACCGTATGGCGATCTACTACGTGGAGGAGGCCTGGGCATACCGCAGAAAGAGCAACGAGGAGATGGCAATAATAAGTTTCATAAAATCTGCCATCTGCGACAACGAGTCGACCACAAGAGAGATAACATCGCTCTACAACGTGAGCAGCTCCATACAGCATTTTGACAATGCAAAGGCCAACCAATATGTAAGCAAGGCCCTTGAATTCATCAATTTTTACAACGCACCAATAAGACTCATCGAATTGAGCAACATCATGCCAGCCGTAGAGAAGACAAAACTCGACATGGTCAAGATGCAACGAAATATCTTCTTCGTGTTGTTTCTCTGTGTGATTGTTGTTGTTTGTGTCCTCGCAGGAGCTTATGTCTACCATCGTAGGCTCAATAGAAAACTTAAGCTGGCACAGCAGCAGAACATACAGAACCTTGAAGCCCTCAACGCCACCAACGAGCAGCTCATGGAGACCAACAAGCGACTCTTGGAGGCCGACAAGGTGAAAAACGAATATATAGGGCGCACGCTCTATGACGCATCCGAATATATAGAGTCGCTGGAGCACATATTCAACAAAGTGAACAAGGCGGTTATGACGCGACGATACAGCGACATCGGGAACGTGACAAGCCAAGAATATCTTAACAACGAGCGCAGACCATATTCCGCAACTTTGACAAGACGTTCCTTGTTCTTTTTCCAAATTTTGTTGAACAATACAACACCCTCTTTAACGAAGGTGACCGCAAGTACCCGTCAGAAGAGAACACTCTGACAAGCGAGATGCGCATTTTTGCCCTCATACGAATGGGCATAAAGGAGAGCGACCGCATAGCACGCTATCTGGGCTACTCTGTCCACACCGTAAACACCTACAAGACACGAGCGAAAAACCGTTCATGCGTGAGCAATGACGAGTTTGAGAAACGCATAATGTCGTTTTAAAAACTCATAAGGCCATTAAAACAAAAGGAAATGTGACGACGCACACACGATGGTGCAACGCCCATTTCCTTTTTTTATCTGCAAACGGCTCAAAAAAGCCACATATTGGCAGAACGACACATGCTCAACATCCGGTTTTAGCCTTATACCATTAATACAAAATTTATATTATTAAAATATTACTTCCTTAATAATCAACATCTTATAAAATCAAAAAGCATACAAGCGATGATACAAACAAGATTTAATTAGCTTTTTTTATAACTTTGCAACGTTAATCTAAAAAACTTGTAAACAGCTATTGCTTAAGTAAACAGGCCCAATAAGCCAAGCTCAATTTACTAACATTTTGGAAACATTAATTGTAAGAAATATGCGAAAATTAAAAACCTCTATCTACCACAGGCAAAGAGTAAAGACCTACGGGGCCGCATTGTTGTGTGCCATGGCCATGACAGCCGCATTCCCATTGCCGACGGTAGCAGCTAACAGCGTAGCCTCTACAACCGTAGAGCAGCAGAAGAAAGCAAAAATCACAGGCATCGTTACAGACAGCAACCGCGAACCTCTCATTGGTGTGAACATCACGGTTGTGGGTTCAAAGGGCACAATACGCGCCATCACCGACATAGACGGTATGTTCACCATCATGGTGCCTGAGGGTCGCCAACAGCTCGAGTTTACATATATAGGCTACAAAAACCAAACCATCGACGTGAACGGATCGAAGATTCTGGATGTGCAGATGGACGAGAACACCAACGAGCTGACCGATGTGATAGTGACAGGCTACACCACACAGAAAAAGGCATCTATCGTTGGATCCATAGAAAACATCAAGCCCGATGAGCTACACTACGGCACAAGCCGCGACCTTTCAAACAACCTGGCAGGCAAGCTGTCGGGCGTGATAGGCATTCAGCGCTCAGGCGAGCCAGGATATGACAGTTCGAGTTTCTGGATTCGAGGCATCAACACGTTTTCGGGCAGCAACAAACCATTGGTGCTCGTCGACGGCGTGGAACGCGACCTCGACAACCTTGACACATCACAGATAGAGTCGTTCTCTGTGCTCAAAGACGCGTCAGCATCGGCCATGTACGGTGTGAGAGGTGCCAACGGCGTGATTGTCATCACCACCAAGCACGGCAAGATAGGACCTCCACAGATAAAGTTCCACGTTGAGCACTCCATAAACCAGCCCACAAAGCTACCTGAGTTTCTCAACGCGCCCGACTACATGACGTTACTCAACAATCTGGCACAACAGGACAACCATGTACAACCCTTCACACAGACACAAATAGACCGCACACGCAGCGGCTACGACCCAGACCTCTACCCCGACGTAAACTGGGTAGACGCGATAACAAAAGATTATGCTTACACCACCCGCGCCAACGTCGACGTGAGCGGCGGTTCCGACTTCTTGCGCTATTCTATCGTGGCCTCTTATTTCCGCGAGACAGGAATCTTGGAGCAAGACAAGAGTCTGCCTGTTGACAACTCTACCAACAACCAGCAGTTCTATCTCCACTCGAACCTCGACATGGATGTGACGAAGACCACCACGTTGCGCGTAAACATCGGCGGCTACCTTAACCGCTTCCGCAAACAGCGTTGCAACACCGATGAAGCTTTCAGCAACGCCTTCGCCACCCTGCCGTTTGTCCACCCCACACGCTACAGCGATGGAAGCATACCTGTCATATCTAACCGCTCCAACCCATGGGCCGAGGTGACACAGGGAGGATATGAGCTAAACACAGCATCAAAAATTGAGACGCTGTTTGCTGTAGAGAAGAAACTCGACTTCATAACAAAGGGTCTGAAGGCCAAGGGTGTGTTCAGCTTCGACCGTTGGAACAAGAGCGGACGCGGACGATCGCTCAACACGGCACGCGTTTATCCCGTCACAGGGCGCGATGAAGAGGGTAACCTCGTGTATGACGTGCTATCCACCGGCGACGAGTCAATGGGTAGCTTCACGAACACCGAATATGGAAATAGCCGCATATACATCGAAGCCGACCTTATGTACAACCGCACATTTGGTAAGCATGACGTGAGTGCCCTGTTTTTATACAACCAACAGTCGTTTGACAATGGCGACATTCAAGACTACCGCAAGCAAGGCATTGCCGGACGCCTGTCCTACACCTTCGACAATCGTTATGTGGGCGAGTTCAACTTCGGCTACAACGGCTCTGAGAACTTTGCCAAGGGCCAGCGTTTCGGCTTCTTCCCCTCTGCCGCCATAGGATGGATCATGAGCGAGGAGCCATGGATGGAGGGCATGCGAAAGGTGTTCAACAACATCAAGTTCCGTGCCAGCATCGGACAAGCAGGCGACGACAACCTGCCGGGACGCCGCTTTGCTTACCTCACTACGCTCAACACGGATGCCAACGGTTTCAAGTGGGGAACAAAGGGACAGAAAAACTACGGCGGCATCACTGAGGGACAGATCGGAGTGACCAACCTCACATGGGAAACGGTAACGAAATATAACCTCGGCATTGAGTTGGGATTGTTTAATATGCTCAGCTTCAACATAGACTTCTTCCGCGAGAAACGCAAGAACATCTTCATGCAACGCCGACTGGTGCCCACACAGACAGGATTTCAGAACTCGCCATGGGCCAACTTCGGCAAGGTGTCTAACGGCGGTGTCGACATGAGCCTCAATTTCAATAAACAGTGGACAAAAGACCTCTACACCTCGTTCTACTCCAACTTCACCTACGCCAAGAACCGTGTGGACGAGTATGACGAAGCCGAAAAGCGCAAAGGAACATACCGTGCACAGACAGGACGGTCACTCAACGAGCTGTGGGGCCTGACAGCAGAGCGACTGTTCATGCCAGAAGATTTCAACAAGGACGGCTCTCTCAAATTCGGCATCCCTTCACAAGAGAGCATCGGTGGCGTAAACCTCAAGCCCGGCGACATCAAATATGTCGACATGAACGGCGACGGTGTAATAAGCGAGGAGGATGAAGGCTACATCGGCGGAACCAATGACCCGCGTATCGTTTACGGCTTCGGAGGACAGGTAGCCTACAAAGGCTTTGACATCAACGTTTTCTTCCAGGGCACTGCCGACACCTACCGCATCATTGGCGGCTCGTCCTATTTTATACCGGGCAGCGGCACCACCGTGCAAGGCAACGCCTACTCGCAAAACCTGTCCGACCGATGGACAGAGCAAAATCAGGACCCATATGCGTTCTGGCCACGCCTTCGCTACAGTCCCTACCAGAACAACTACCGTTCATCTACATGGTGGAAGAAGGACATGAGCTTCCTGCGCTGCAAGACAATAGAGGTGGGCTACACCTTCAAGAAAGAGTGGCTACACGCAATCAGAGCCAAGTCGCTGCGAATATACGTCAGCGGCAACAACCTGTTCTGCTTCTCGCCGTTCAAGCTGTGGGACCCAGAGCTTGGCACAAGCGACGGTTTGAAATATCCGATGAACAAATCGGTGCAGTTTGGTCTTGACCTGACTTTCTAAGCCTTGGTCTGACAAAAAAAATTTTGATTAACGCATAACAAGAAAAGCGAAAACAAATGAAAAAATTTAAGATAGCATCATATATTGCAGCCGCCATGCTGACGCTCACTGGCACCACGGCATGTTCCGACTACCTTGACAAGGAGCCCGACACAGAGCTTGACTTGTCGATGGTGTTCACCAACCGCGACAAGGTGTACTCCATGCTGGCTTACGTCTATAACGTTATTCACAATCCTGACAAATATGCGCTTACAAGCGACGGTTACGAGGTATTTGCCGATGACCTTACCCCCTCGGAGCGTTGGCGACAGTGGGACTGGAACACAGTGATACCCAAAATTTTCGGAGAGTGGACCATCAACTCTAGCTGGAACGGTGACCTCTGGGCAGGCATGCCAAAGTACATCCGTCAGGGATACATACTCGCTGAGAACATCAAGGCTCTGCCAGAACAAGATCTGCCAGCATCGGAGGTGGCGAACATTAAGAGCGAGATAAAGTTTCTAACCGCTTACGCATGGTGGCTCATGGCCGAGAATTACGGTGCCATACCGTTCCGTCCCGACTATATCGCGCCCACCGATTTTGATGTCAACGACCTGATGATTGGACAGTCGAAATTTGACGATGTGGTCGACTACTGCGACAAGCAGATGCTGGAGGCTGCCGATGCCTTGCCTTCTGTTTACACAGATCCATCAAAATATGGACGAATAACGAAGGTCATGGCACTGACGGTGCGCGCACGCATGTTGCTCTTCGCAGCAAGCCCTCTGGTCAACGGTAACCCGTGGTATGCCAACTATCGCAACCACGACGGTGAACTGGTGTTCAGTTCCACCTATGCCCCCAACAAGTGGGCAAAGGCTGCCGAGGCCTGCAAGCTATGCATTGACGAAGCCGAAAAGGCTGGTTACAAGCTCTACAAGGAGCTTAACGACGACGGCACCATAGACCCGTTTATGTCGACCTACAACGTACACATCCTGAGCTGGGAGGAAGGCAATAAAGAGATTACCTTCCCATACACAAAAGACTGCAGCTATGAGAGCTTCCTCCGCGTAACATCGGTGCGCGAAGTGGGTGGAGGCAACGGCTTAGGTGTGTACCAAGGTTTAGTTGACGCGTTCTTCACCAAGAACGGACTGCCCATCACCGACCCCGAGTCTAACTACCATGAAGAAGGATTCTCTACAGGCATAGACAAGCGCAACACCAACTGGGAACATGGCACAGGCGTAGCAGGAGAGGTTACAGACAAGGGCACATACAACATGTACTGCAACCGAGAGCCGCGTTTCTACAACGCCGTGACCTTCAACGGCGCTTGGCTCACCTACCTAAACCGCAAGGCCGATTTCTTCTACAACCACTCAGACAACATACGCTCAAGCTCACCGCACGATGCGCCACAGAACGGATACCTCGCACGCAAGGGTCTGCGCATGACCGACAACTACAAGGTGCAGTGGACCGGCCGTCAGGCGTTCATATATCGTCTGGCCTTCACCTACCTCGACTATGCTGAGGCAGAAAACGAAGCCCACGACACCAAAGAGGCACGCTTGCAAGCCATCAAGTATGTCAATATGATTCGTGAACGTGCAGGCATACGCCAATACACCTTCGACGATGTAGATAAATTTGACGAAGACTACATTCACCTTGACAACACACAAGAGGCCGTGCGCAAGGCTGTGCACATGGAACGCCGCGTAGAGCTGTGCTGCGAGAACAACCGTTGGTACGACATACGCCGTTGGAAGGAAGCAGAGAACCTGCCCGAAATGACGGGCGACGACTACGGCATGAATGCTGCAAGCGGCACCAACGCCGAGACGTTCTATAAGCGCACCACCTACCAAACTCGCGTGTGGAACCGTAAGTTCTATTGGATGCCTGTCTACATCGACGAGTATGACAAGAACCCGAACCTCGTGCAGCCGCCGTTCTGGACAAATTAACGAGAAAGTGTTAAAGCATCTTTTCTTGAAATAAAAAAAAGACAAAAACAATGAAATATAAGACATTATCCGCAGTGCTCATCGCACTGATTGTGGCCTTGACGGGGTGCAATGAAGACCCCACCTATTATAAGCTTGATGACCAGCCCGACCACATGCACTTGAAGGTGTCGGAAGCAGACATCACATTAAGCAAGGCTCTTGAGAATGACGTTGCCGTGACCTTCACATGGGAGGCAGCACAGTCGCCCATCGCCAGTTACGACTCTATAACCTACGCCTTCCGCCTGTACAACACAGAGGACAAGAACGGCAGCTCAACCGAGTTTATGAAGATAGGACGCGAGACAACAAAATCGTTCACCACAGACGAGCTTAACTCCATTATCGGCAAATGGGTAGCCCCTGGCGAGAAGATAAACATCACGGCTGAGGTGGTGGGAACGGTAAACAACGAGACCACATACATCAAGCCTGAGATGTCGACCATTACGTTCGACGTGACAGGCTATGAGAAATATCCAACCAACCTTTACCTCCATCTCGATGCCACCGACGGATCTGTCATTACGGCACGTCTGTCACAACGCACCACAGGAACAGGCATCTACGAGGCCACCGTCGACATGAAGCCCGGCGCGTTCTTCTTCACCACCACTGCCGGTGCCGACTATCCAGCATACGGCAAGGCACAAGACAACACGTTGTCATATGTGTCGGAGGGCGAGGTTAGCAAGTTCGACAACACGGCAAGCGGCAAGCGCACCATCGTTGTCGACACCAACAGCGACTACTTCGACTGCAATGTCTACAATGTCATCGTTCCACCAAACGGTTATCTCCACATCGTGGGAAACGGTTGTTCTGTGGGATGGGACCTCAATAGCAGCGAGGCCGACTTCGTGCAGACTGATGCGCGCCATCCATACCTTTGGTCATGGACAGGCCAGTTCAACGCTGGCGGCGAAATAAAAATAGCGCTCGGCAGCGGATGGGGCGACCAGTTCTTCTTCGCTCCCGAGAACAACGCCGACCCTATGACCAACCATGAGCTTCTGCCATACCGCTATCAAGACAACGGCGGCGACGTGAAGTGGGTGCCCTCGGTGTCAGGCAAGTACAAGTTCACTCTCTGCCTGCTCTCCGATGACATGTGGACCTCGTTCGAGGCTGTAAAATAACGGGGCTAAAGGAACGAAAGAGCCCAATAGTAACAACAAAAGGCGGGGACAGAAATATAAAGATACATTTTTGAACCCGCCTCAAAAAACATACAAGTTTTTTATATCTTGCAACAAATATGAGAAAAACAATTATTGCCATCATCGGCTTCATTTGCGCCATAGCCATCATATCATGTGTCGACGAGACGGGAGCAGGAACGCCATCACCCAAGCAAATGATGTTAGAGAGTTCAGAATATGAGGTAAATTTTTCAACCGACTCGGTAGATGTGCTCGACCTGCGTTGGATTGACGTGGAAAACGCCAAGTATGAAATGTTCATCACAAACAGCTACACCAACGACACCACGTTCATCGATGCCTCTACAGCAGAAAAAGCCGAGCTGAACACCATGCACATGGCTCTCCCTTACGCCACACTCAGTGGCTACATAGAGGCCCAGGGACTGTTTAGCGATCCGTCAGCCGCATCAACAAGTCTCATCATCGGAATAACAGGTAAGCCTGCCGATGCCAATAAGCCCTCTGCGCTCAACCCCGAAGGAACAACCATCAGTGCGGTCATTACATGTTATAAATAAAACTATTGAAAAAGTAAAAAGACAAGAAAGATTGAAACGAAAAATTTGTAAAGAGGTAAAAAAGGCTGACATCATCATGTCGGCATAGCAAAAAGAGCGAAAAAAGAAGAAGGCTTGCACCACGCGTTTTAAACGCAACGGTGCAAGCCTTTTATCTTAAACCCAAATCGGTCGTTAGGCCGTTTTGGGTTAATCATCATTTCATCATCCACAATCCGCCCACATACACCATCGGCACGACAACCTCTTCCTTGGTGCTGTCCTTGAAGCACAACATGAGGAAGGCGTTGCCTTCATGACGGGCGGTGTCGGCGGTGGCACGCACAATGCGCACCTCCTGTATGCCATGATGCTCATCGTTCTGCTGACCGACATACATGCGCATGTTGTCAATGAGCTGGCTACGGTAGCTGGCGGGAATGGAGTCGGGACGGAAATGTCCATCCACAAACTCTTCGTAGTGGCCGTGAAGCAGGTTGTCATAGTAGAGCTTTGCCGTGCGGCCCACCATCTCCGAGGGGTCCTTGTCGGTCTTGCCGCCACAGGCGAAGAGCAACAGGGCAGCAACGACAAGCAACAATACAGAATGTCTGTGTTTCATAATTCAGAAAAATCTTTTGTCAAAAATGTCCCGTGCCGCACACCTCTCCCCTAGCGGTGGAGCTGGAGGGGACAGGGGAGCTGAAGGGGCTACTTCTGCCTTATAAACACGTTTATCGGGCAGCCATGCATGGGCCAGTTGTCACGAATCTTGTTCTCAAGGAAGCGACGGTATGGCTCTTTGATATACTGCGGCAGGTTGGCATAGAACACAAACGAGGGGATCTGTGTGTTCGGAATCTGCGTGCAATACTTGATCTTGATATACTTGCCCTTGGTTGATGGTGGCGGATAAGCCTCGATGAGAGGCAGCATCACCTCGTTGAGCTTGGCTGTGCCCACCTTTGATGTGCGGTTCTTGTACACCTCCTTAGCAAGCTCGAGCACCTTGAAGATGCGCTGCTTGGTGAGGGCAGAGGCAAACACGATGGGGAAATCGACAAACGGGGCCATGCGCTGACGTATGGCGTTCTCGAAGGTCTTGATGACCGCCTGGTCCTTGTTCTCTACAAGGTCCCACTTGTTGACAACCACCACCAGCGACTTGTTGTTGCGCTGTATGAGCTGGAAGATGTTCATGTCCTGTGCCTCGATGCCTCGTGTGGCATCGATCATCAGTATGCACACGTCTGAGTTTTCGATGGCACGGATGGAACGCATCACCGAGTAGAACTCGAGGTCTTCCGACACCTTGTTCTTACGACGTATGCCGGCGGTGTCGACGAGGTAGAAGTCGAAACCAAACTTGTCGAAACGTGTGTAGATGCTGTCGCGTGTGGTGCCCGCAATCTCGGTCACGATGTTGCGGTCCTCGCCAATGAAGGCGTTGATGATGCTGCTCTTGCCTGCGTTCGGACGGCCCACCACGGCAAAACGGGGAATGCCGTCTTCTGTCTCGTCGGCGGTGGTCACGGGGAGCTTCTCAAGCACGAGGTCGAGCAGGTCGCCTGTGCCGCTGCCTGTAGCCGAACTGATGCACTGAGGGTCACCCAGTCCGAGGGCATAAAACTCGGCGGCATCGTAGATCTGGTCGTTGTTGTCGGTCTTGTTGGCCACCAGGATAACGGGGAGCTTTGAGCGGCGAAGAATGGTTGCCACGTCCTGATCCCAGTCGGTCAGGCCTGTCTGCACGTCCACGAGGAAGAGCACAAGGTCAGCCTCCTCTGTGGCAACGAGCACCTGTCGACGGATAGCATCCTCAAAGATGTCGTCTGAGTTGACAACCCATCCACCAGTGTCAACGACAGAAAACTCTCGTCCGTTCCACTCACACTTGCCATACTGTCTGTCGCGTGTGGTGCCTGCGGTGTCGCTAACGATCGCGCGGCGCGATTTTGTCAATCGGTTGAAGAGTGTTGACTTGCCCACGTTCGGACGGCCAACAATAGCTACTAAATTTGCCATTTCTGTTTTTTCAGTCTGTTGTTTTCCCTCACACCTTACATTATAATAAAGGAGAGGGCCGGATGTGGTCTCTGCATCCAAGTTAATAATTTGCCGGAGCCGACCATGCTCTGGCCCTCGTCATCCGACGAGAGTGTGCCCTCTTTTCCATTCAGGGCGATCTTTTTTGAATTCTGAGTTTTGAGTTTTGAATTGTTGCGCCATGGCGCAATTCTGAATTATTGAATTATGAATTAAGATTTAAGAATTATGATTTGTCAATTCGAAAATCGTTAACTCAACATCGGCAAAGCCTACAATTCAAAATTCAAAAACTCAAAATTCAGAATTGCGTCATAGCGCAGATGGCGTAACAATTCAAAACTCAAAATTCATCAATTCAAAATTCAAAATTCATCAATTCAAAATCGGCAAAGCCGACAATTCAAAATTCAAAACTCAAAATTCAAAATTCAAAATTCTATTCCGGGTTATACCCAAAGTTGTCGAGTTCTCGTTTCGAGCTACGCCAGTCCTTATCCACCTTAACATACGTCTCGAGGTAGATATGCTTGCCGAAGAATTTCTCCAGCGTCTTGCGTGCCTCGGTAGACATCTTCTTCAGCGCCACGCCACGGTGGCCGATGATGATGCCCTTCTGCGAGTCGCGCTCCACATAAATCACGGCGTGAATGTTGATTTTGTCCTTCTCCTCCTTGAACATGTCAACGCGCACCTCCACCGAGTAAGGAATCTCCTTGTCATAGTAGAGCAGAATCTTCTCGCGTATAATCTCCGACACGAAGAAGCGGGCGGGCTTGTCGGTAAGCTGATCCTTGTCAAAGTAAGGCGGCGACGGTGGCAGCAGCTCCTGAATGCGCTTCATCAGGATGTCGGTGCCAAACTTGTTCTGTGCCGATATGGGCAGAATCTCGGCGTTGGGAAGCAGCGCGTGCCATTTCTCCACGATGTCGCCGAGCTGTTTCTGCTCGCTCATGTCGATCTTGTTGATGAGCAGCAGCACGGGGATGGTCATCTTCTTCACCTTGTCGAGGAAGTCCATGTTCTTCTCGGGGTTCTCCACCACGTCGGTGACGTAGAGCAGCACGTCGGCATCTTGCAGAGCCGACTCGGAGAAGGCGAGCATCGACTCCTGAAGCTTATAGTTGGGCTTAAGCACGCCCGGGGTGTCAGAAAAAACAATCTGCGCATCGTCGGTGTTGACGATGCCCATGATGCGGTGGCGCGTGGTCTGCGCCTTGAATGTGGCGATGCTTATGCGCTCGCCTATTAGCTGGTTCATCAGCGTAGACTTTCCCACGTTGGGATTGCCCACAATGTTTACAAATCCTGCCTTATGCATTGAAAAATTTTGATGATATTTCGCGATTAAACATACGCCAATTTCCTTTACTCTGCAACCGAAGGCTTTGGCGCACTATGATAATACGATGCAAAATTACTCAAAAATCCGCAATTATCAGCGATTTACGACAAAAAAAGCAGTCTTGCGGCCGCCACTTTCGATTTTTCTCATTACCTTTGTCAAGCCGTTGTACGCCAAAGCGAAACAGCAAAGACACCAAAATCGCCAAACATTATGGAAGAATTAAAGACTGGGCACACTCTACAGAACGGGAAATACACCATCGTCACGACGCTCGGCATGGGCACGTTCGGCATAACTTATCTTGCTACGGTAAGGACGGCCGTGAACGGACCGTTGGGACAGATGAACGTCATGGTGAACGTGGCGATAAAGGAGTTCTACATGCACAACGTCAACAGCCGCAACGCCGACGGCTCCAACGTGGAAGGCACGCAGAACACGCTGGCGCAGAACTACCGCCACAAGTTCCGCAAGGAGGCGGAAAACCTCTCGCGGCTCAACCATCCGAACATCGTGAAGGTGGTCGACGTGTTCGACGAGAACAACACCACCTATTATGTGATGGAACACATCGCCGGAGGAACGCTCGACAGCCACATTCTGTCAAAGGGACGGCTTGCGGAGAGCGAGGCGGCGGCCTGCACTATGGCCATCGGTGCAGCCCTCTCCTACATGCACACCCACAACATGGTGCATCTCGACCTGAAGCCAAGCAACGTGATGCGCGACAGCGACGGACACATTTACCTCATCGACTTCGGACTGTCGAAGCAATACGACACTCACGGCGAGCCTGAGTCGAGCACGTCGATAGGACTCGGCACGCCAGGCTATGCACCCATTGAGCAGGCAAGCTACAAACAGGACGGCACGGTGCCCGTGACGCTCGATATCTATGCTCTCGGAGCCACGCTCTTCAAGATGCTCACGGGGCATACTCCGATGGAAGCATCGGCCATCCTGAACGACGGCTTTCCCATGGCTTTGCTTCAACACGCTGGGGTTAGTCCGTTGATGGCCGCAATAGTAGAGAAGGCCATGTCGCCGATGCGCAAGACACGCTACCAGAGCGTGGACGACATGCTTGCAGCCATCGCGTCGTTCGCCAAAAACGCCCATCCCCACTCCACCACCAGAGAAGCGACAATCTACGACGAGCCTATCCCTGTCACTGTCGACGACGACTATCCATATAAAGACAACGGTAATTCGCGAAATAGCGGCAATTCGCAAAATAGCGGTAGTTCGCAAAACGACAACGGCGGAATAGCCGACTGGCTTAAGCAGCACCCTGTGGCAAAAGTCGCGCTTTTCATAGTTGCGGCAATACTGCTATTCATCATTGTATTCCCGACACGAGACCTCTTTGACGACACGCCTACAGAACAGGCGGAGGAGACATCGCAAAACGCACAGAATCCGAACGACATCAACTTGTCAAGCAAAGAGGTCGACCTCGGCCTACCCAGCGGAACGATATGGGCGGGATGGAACATAGGTGCCATCGGGGCCTACCAAAGCGGCGATTTGTTTGCGTGGGGCGAAAGCAGCGGCAAAAGCGTAGCCAATGATATGGTATGTGGTGAAAATGACTATTTCGACGACACTTTTACCAAGATAACATTAAAGTCAAATCCCTGCATCTCCGGCACAGAGTATGATATCGCCATGGAGAAATGGGGGAATTCTTGGCATATGCCAAGAAAAGAGCAGGTGGAAGAACTCATCACAAGCTGCAAGTGGAAGACCTACACATACTGCGGAAAGAAAGGTGTTTTAGGTACAGGCCCGAACGGCAGACACATCTTCCTGGCTAGCACGGGCTACGCCACTGAAAGCGCCATATTCAATGCAGACCACGAAGGCTACTACTGGATTGGCGAGCTCAGCGACTCGTCAGAACGTGCCTACGCCATACAATTCAATAGCGATGCTTACAACATCATTCCAATAGTCGTTAGCAGCTCGAGACGTTTGGGCTATGCCGTGAGAGCGGTGAAAAAGAAATAAGAGCGACAATTATGCAAAACATGTAGGGTCTTTCAGTTATTTTTTGTCATGATGCATCGTAACTTATTAAACCCACATCGGTCATTAGGCCGTTTTATGAATATTTTATAACTGCTTGCAGTCTTTTGATTTTTATAAGTCGTCTTTTGCTTGTCTTTAATTCGCAATAGCTCGCTATTACTAATTAAAAGCCAAACAAAATTCCCTCTTCTAAAGCAAAATCCAAGCAAGCCCTAACGACCGATTTGGGTTAAAAGTTACTGAAAATCATGCACATAAAAGGAATTGGGGTATATAAAGTAAACACCGCTAAACGTCAGGGAACACCTCATCTGGGTTTCGTTCCATGAGTGGGTTATTCTTCTCATGAATCCTCACTGCCTCTAACATGGTGTGCCACGATATGTCGAAGCTGTAACGTTGCAGACGTGTGCTTGTCATGTCGCCGTTGTTCTCGCGCAGCAATGCGGTGTGCGGATGCTCAAAATCGTAGAAGTCGGCAAAGAAGGTATAGCAGCGCACAGGCAACGAGTGGTCGGCGCTGTAGGTAATGAGAGAGTAGACGCTGAAGATGTCCTCCCTATCACGATAGTCAATGACCAACGCCTTTCTGTTGCCCACTCTGGTGCGATAAATGCGCATACGTTTCCAGTTCACGTCATCTCTATCTGCGTCGTAATCGTTATACACATTATAAGAATAGTACAAGCCGTCAACCGTAAGATTGTCCAGCGTTGTTGCCTCTCTCGTCATAACCAGAGCAGGAAGAAAAATAGAAACAAATCGATTATCCATGTTTTTTATTCGTTATCAGTTGAACAGATAGGGTTATGAAACTCTCACAAGCATGTAATCTCACAAGCATGTAATCTCACAAGCATGTAATCTCACGAGCATTTAATCTCACGAGCATTTAATCTCACAAGCATGTAATCTCACGAGCATGATGCATCAGCTACAGAAAGATATAGCCTCATAAGGTTTCTGCAAATATAATGATTTATTGCAATAATCAAGCAATAATTTGGAAAATAATCTCTCAATGGGTTCGCCAGAGATAGAAAAAGCGCGTTCTCCCGTCTTTCCGACGAGAAGAACGCGCTTGATATTTAAGAAGATATAAAATGCTAATTATGCGCTTGCGCCTTATTTCACCTCCTTGGCGGCAGCCTCTGCACCGTCGTATGCCCACTTGTAGAAAGAGGCACCGTGCACGAAGCCCGCTCCAAAAGCGGTGAACACGATGTTGTCGCCCTTCTTCAGCTCCTTCTCATAGTCCCAGAGGGCGAGAGGAATTGTGGCGGCACTTGTGTTGCCGTAGCGTTGTATGTTAACCATCACCTTCTCCATAGGAATGCCCACACGCTTGGTCACAGCCTCAATGATGCGGAGGTTTGCCTCGTGAGGCACCACCCATTTCACATCATCGGCAGAGAGGCCGTTGCGCTCCATGATCGTAGCCACGTCGTCGCTCATGTCGGTCACGGCATAGCGGAACACGGTGCGTCCCTCTTGGTAGAGGTAGTGCAGACGGTGATCTACGGTGAAATGAGAAGCGGGACACACTGATCCGCCCGCCTTCATGTGGAGGAAGGGCAGACCCTTGCCATCGGTGCGCAGATAAGAGTTCTGCACGCCCACGCCCTCTTCTTCTGTTGCTTCCACGAGCACTGCTCCGGCTCCATCGCCGAAGAGCACACATGTGGCGCGGTCCTGATAGTCGACCAGCGACGACATCTTGTCGGCGCCGATAACGATGATCTTCTTGTAACGGCCGCTCTGAATCATAGATGCAGCCATGTCAAGAGTGTAGAGGAATCCGCAGCAGGCAGCCTCAAGGTCAAACGCGAAAGCGTTCTTCAGTCCGAGCTTACCCAGCACGATAGAAGCCGTAGATGGGAATTTATAGTCGGGAGTGGTGGTGGTTACGATCAGCGCATCGATGGTATCAGGGTCTACGCCGGTCTTTTTGATGAGCTGCTTGGCAGCCTTACGCGCCATGTAGCTTGTTCCGAGACCTTCCTCCGTGAGGATGTGGCGTTCCTTGATGCCCACACGAGTCATAATCCACTCGTCACTGGTGTCTACCATGCGCGACAGCTCCTCGTTGTTGAGGACATAGTCGGGCACATATCCACCAATTCCAGTGATTACTGCATTGATCTTTCCCATTATCTTTTATTAGTCAGCAAGTTCCTTAACAACAGCAACCTTTCCACGATAGTAGCCGCAAGTGGGGCATACGGTGTGGTACACATAGTAAGCGCCGCAGTTGGGGCAAACTGCCAGTGTAGGAGCTACTGCCTTATCATGAGTTCTTCTTTTGAGTGTACGAGTCTTTGACTGTCTTCTTTTAGGATGTGCCATTTTCTTTTAATCTTTAATTATTGTTTTTAATTTTTTCAGTTCACTCCATCGGGGATCCATATTCTCCGCATCATCCTCATCACTACTTCGGGTAGCTGAGTGCTCTTCAAGAGCCTTGATCATCGCCGCGTTGCATTTTCCAGGTGCATGAACGTGCTTAATGGGGATATCGAGTGCTATGAATTCATAGATGAGCCACGCCAGATCGATTGTGCCATCGGCTTCCTCTACTGTTATGAGGTCATCATCTTCCGAGTATTCATCTCCAAATTTCACAACCAAGTGGTTATCGCTCTCCACCTCCTGCTCCATGTCGTCGAGACAGAGGTCGCAAGGCACGGTGACGGTACCGCACACATGGAAGTCGAGATCGAAGAAATTCTCCGTACGGTGAGCGTTGAGCTCAACGCACACGTTGCCACGCCTAACTTCGGGTGCCTCTATGGCCTCAAAGTAAGCGTCGCGAAGATTGAACGTCATGGCGTTATCGCCTTCCTTCAACCCTTTCAAGTCTATTTTCAATGACTCTAAACTGCACATATGGCTGTAAAAAACATTATGCCGCATGCCTTTTTTCAACCGCAATTCAGTGATTGTCAATAGACATACAGCCTTTTGAGCTGCAAAGTTACAAAATCTTTTTCATATCGTGACAGAAAAACATGAAAATATCCATTATTTAAGGAAATATTGACATTTGACCAATTAAAACGCATCAAATTTACCTCATTAGCTCAATGCGGAAGGTTGTGCCTTTGCCCAATTCCGAGCTTTTGACGTAGATGCGGCCGTGGTGATACTCCTCCACTATGCGCTTTGCAAGCGAGAGGCCGAGGCCCCATCCGCGCTTCTTTGTGGTGAAGCCCGGTCGGAACACGTTGCGCATGTCCTTCTTCTTGATGCCCTTGCCCGTGTCAGTGACCTCCACCACGACCTCTTTGTCGTTGCTGTCGTTGATCGACAACGTTATGGTGCCAGCGCCCTCCATGGCATCGACAGCGTTCTTGCATAGGTTCTCTATCACCCACTCGAAGAGAGAGGCGTTGAGCTTCACCGTCATGTCGTGGTCAGGGAAAGAGCGTATCATCTGCACCTTCTTCGAGGTGCGGCGGTCCATGTAGTCGATAACATGCTCCATGACCTCGTTAAGGCTCGACGGCACAGGCTCAGGCAGCGACCCAATCTTCGAGAAGCGGTCGGCAATGAGTTGCAGACGCTTCACGTCCTTATCCATCTCCGGAATGAGTTCATCGTCAGGATAAGTCTCTTTCAAGATCTCCGTCCAAGCCATGAGGCTCGATATCGGTGTTCCGAGCTGATGTGCCGTCTCCTTAGACAAGCCCACCCACACCTTGTTCTGCTCCGCACGCTTGGAGGTGAGAAGCGCAAAGATAGCAACCACCACAAAAACGAAGACAACGCAGAGCTGCACATAAGGATAAGAGGTGAGACGTTTGAGCATGACCGAGTCGTCATAACACACAAAAATGTTGTCGTGGCTCACACTGTCGTCGAGCGCTATGCTTATAAACTTGTCGGAAGCATACAGACGTCGTGCCACCTGCGAGGCGTAACTCAGCGAGTCGGCATAATCGTTACAGCCCTTGATCTTAAGGTTGCGGAACGTCTGCACGTTGCCCATCTTGTCGACAACGATCACGGGGATGGTGTTGTTGTCGTTAATGACCTTCAGCACGAGGTTAAGGTCGGTGTTTTCATCGGCATTGTTGAGCGTGCGCATGGCCTCACTCCATATCTCCATCTTGCTGCGCTCTTCAGCATAGAGGTCCCGCACAAGAAAGTGGGAGACAACAAGCGAGAGCACAGCCAGCACGATGGCTGCCACAAACAGCACAATCTTTACCTGACGAATTCGGTCTGTCCATTGCATAACTATTAGATAACGGGAAAAAGAAAAAAATATTATAACATGAAGAGAATTGAAGGCAAAGCTTCTTGAAAAGATTAAAAGACAATTGAAAACAAGCAATCAACAAAGACGCAAGCAAAAGGGCGTAATGTTCTACAATAAAAAAAGAGGATTGTCTTCCATAAAAAAAGGCATAAAAAAAAGAGTCCCAAGACTTTCGTCTCAGAACTCTCTTCTAAAAGAAGGCGGTT
>ERZ791573.272-NODE-272-length-33201-cov-10.206330_pt1 | contig 33201 bp, 32 predicted proteins | sample MGYA00509971_ERZ791573 | MGnify/ENA primary metagenome ERZ791573 (study PRJEB30046, sample SAMN00791921) | human gut metagenome | study: EMG produced TPA metagenomics assembly of the A metagenome-wide association study of gut microbiota in type 2...
CTCTACAGCTCACGTTGAGTATCAGACAGAAAAGAGACACTATGCACACGTTGACTGCCCAGGCCATGCTGACTATGTAAAGAACATGATCACTGGTGCTGCTCAGATGGACGGCGCTATCCTCGTAGTTGCTGCTTCTGACGGTCCTATGGCTCAGACAAGAGAGCACCTTCTCCTTGCTAGACAGGTAGGCGTTCCAGCTATCGTTGTTTTCATGAACAAGGCTGACCAGGTTGACGATGAAGAGCTTCTCGATCTCGTTGAGATGGATATCAGAGAGCTCCTCGACAAGTACGATTTCCCTGGCGATGAGACTCCGATCATCAAGGGTTCAGCTCTTGCAGCTCTTGAGGCTCCAGATGATCTTTCAGATCCAGCTTACAAGCCAATCCTTGACCTTATGGACGCTGTTGACTCATTCATTCCAACACCAGACAGAAAGTCTGATCTTCCATTCCTGATGCCTGTTGAGGACGTATTCTCAATCACTGGTCGTGGTACTGTTGCTACTGGTCGTATCGAGACTGGTCGCGTTAAGGTTGGCGACGAGGTTGAGCTGCTCGGTCTCGGTGAGGACAAGAAGTCAGTTGTAACTGGCGTTGAGATGTTCCGCAAGCTCCTCGAAGAGGGTGAGGCTGGTGACAACGTTGGTCTGCTGCTCCGTGGTATCGACAAGAACGAGATTAAGCGTGGTATGGTTCTCTGCCACCCAGGACAGATCAAGCCTTACAAGAAGTTCCAGGCTCAGATCTACGTTCTGAAGAAAGAGGAAGGTGGACGTCACACTCCATTCGGAAACAAGTATCGTCCTCAGTTCTACCTCCGTACGATGGACTGTACAGGTGAGATCTCTCTTCCAGAGGGAGTTGAGATGGTAATGCCTGGTGACAACGTAACAATCACTGTAGACTTGATCTACGCTGTTGCTCTGAACGTTGGTCTCCGTTTCGCTATCCGTGAGGGTGGTCGTACAGTAGGTGCTGGTCAGATCACAGAGATCATTGATGACTAATCAATAGTCTTCAGATAAATACAAGAGTTCCGTTTGGAATAAAGCGGAACTCTTTTTTACGGGAATAGCTCAGTTGGTAGAGCACTGGTCTCCAAAACCAGGTGTCGGGAGTTCGAGCCTCTCTTCCCGTGCTAATTCAATAATTATGTTCAAAAAGTTTGGAAATTATTGCAAGGTTTGTTACGACGAACTTGCGCATAAAACTACTTGGCCGACGCGGGGTGAGTTGACCCACAATGCTATGGTTGTATTATCTGCTTCCTTGATCATAGCACTTGTAGTCTTCGCAATGGACTCCGTGTTCAGCTTTGTCATGAGTGTGGTTTATCCTAACTAATCGTTTGAGAAAATGGCTGAAACTAAGAGAAACTGGTATGTTCTTCGTGCCGTTAGCGGAAAAGAAGCTAAGGTGAAAGAATACATCGAAGCAGAATTAAAACACAACGAATTGCTTTCTAAGTATGTTTTTCAGGTATTCATACCTACAGAAAAACATGCTACTTTGCGTAATGGTAAGCGTGTCGTGAAAGAGAAAATCGCTCTTCCGGGATATGTTCTTATCGAGGCGGAGTTGAAAGGCGATACTGCTCACACATTGAGGTTCATGCCAAACGTTTTGGGTTTTCTTGGCGGTCTGGATCATCCTACTCCTGTAAAGCAGTCTGATATCAACCGTATGTTCGGAAGCGCCGAGGAGTCTGAGATAGTGGATGAGGTTGCAATCCCATACATTGTCAACGACACCGTGAAGGTGACCGACGGACCATTCAGTGGTTTCACCGGAGTTATCGAAGAGGTAAATACTGAGAAGCACAAGCTGAAGGTTATGGTTAAGATCTTCGGACGTAAGACACCGCTTGAGTTGAGTTTTATGCAAGTAACAAAAGAGTAACTCGCTGTTACGGGCGTGTGACTCTTTTATAATAATCAATTTTTAATAAACAAAGAAATGGCTAAAGAAGTTGCTGGATTAATCAAATTACAGATTAAAGGTGGCGCTGCGAATCCTTCACCTCCAGTAGGACCTGCACTTGGTTCTAAGGGTATTAACATTATGGGATTCTGCAAAGAGTTCAACGCCAGGACCCAGGATAAGGCAGGTAAGATTCTTCCTGTTGTTATCACTTACTATACTGACAAGTCATATAGCTTTGAGATAAAGACTCCTCCTGCTGCTGTTCAGCTGCTCGAGGCTGCCAAGGTAAAGAAGGGTTCTTCTGAACCAAACCGTAAGAAGGTTGCTTCTGTAACTTGGGATCAGGTCAAGGCTATCGCAGAAGACAAGATGCCGGATTTGAACTGCTTCACTGTCGAGTCTGCAATGAGACTTGTAGCAGGTACAGCAAGAAGTATGGGTATCACTGTAAATGGGGACTTCCCTGGTAAATAATTTATAACTTCAACTTAAGAAAATGAGTAAACTGACAAAAAATCAAAAATCAGTAGCTGATAAGATTGAAGCAGGGAAAGCATACTCTTTGAAGGAGGCTTCAGAGTTGGTAAAGGAAATTACCACTACCAAGTTCGAGGCTTCTCTTGATATCGATGTGCGTTTGGGCGTTGATCCACGTAAGGCCAACCAGATGGTTCGCGGTGTTGTTACACTGCCTAACGGAACTGGTAAGGTTACACGTGTTCTCTGTCTCTGCACACCTGATGCTGAGGCTGCTGCTAAAGAAGCTGGCGCTGATTATGTTGGTCTTGACGAGTACATCGAAAAGATCAAAGGTGGATGGACTGACATTGATGTTATCATAACAATGCCTTCTTGCATGGGTAAGATCGGTCCTCTTGGCCGTGTGCTTGGTCCTCGCGGACTCATGCCTAACCCTAAGAGCGGTACCGTTACCATGGATGTAGCTAAGGCTGTCAAGGAGGTAAAGGCCGGTAAGATTGACTTCAAGGTTGACAAGTCTGGTATTATTCACACATCAATCGGTAAGATTTCATTCACTCCAGAGCAGATCTATCAGAATGCTAAAGAATTCATAGCTACTGTAATCAAGTTGAAACCGTCTGCTGCTAAGGGTACATATATCAAGAGTATCTATCTTTCTAGTACGATGAGTAAGGGTATCAAGATTGATCCTAAATCAGTTGAATAACTCTAAAAGTTTTGTAAAATGAAAAAGGAAGTAAAAGATACTATAGTTGTTGAACTTGGCGAGAAACTCAAAGAGTTCGCTCACTTCTATTTGGTTGACGTTCACGGACTGGACGCTGCCAAGACAAGCGACTTGCGCCGCAAGTGCTTCAAGAGTGAGATTCAGATGGTTGTTGTGAAGAATAATCTTCTTCGCAAGGCGTTCGAGGCTTCTGAAATCGATTACGAGCCTCTCTACAGCTGCTTGAAGGGTAGCACAGCTGTTTTGTTCTGTAACACAGCTAATGTTCCTGCTAAGTTGCTGAAGAGCTATGTTAAGGAAGGTATTCCTACACTCAAGGGTGCTTATGCTGAGGAAGGTCTCTTCGTAGGTGCTGACAAACTTGAGGAACTTGCAGCTCTCAAGAGCAAGAACGAGGTTATCGCAGACATTGTTGCTTTGCTTCAGTCTCCTGCAAAGAACGTCGTTTCAGCTCTCCAATCAGGTGCAAACACTATCCACGGTGTGCTTAAGACTTTAGGCGAGCGTCCTGAATAAAAACAATTAAAGTCACTAACATTAACATTAAAAAAACAATAAAAATTTAGAATAAAATGGCAGATATCAAAGCTATTGCTGAAGAATTGGTAAATTTGACAGTTAAGGAAGTAAACGAGTTGGCAACAGTCCTGAAGGACGAGTACGGAATTGAGCCTGCTGCTGCAGCTGTTGCTGTTGCTGCTGGTCCTGCTGCTGGTGGTGCAGCTGAGGCAGAGGAGAAGACTTCTTTCGACGTTGTTCTCGCTGAGGTAGGTGGCGCTAAGCTTCAGGTTGTAAAGGCTGTTAAGGAGGCTTGCGGTCTTGGTCTGAAGGAGGCTAAGGAGCTCGTTGACGGTGCACCTTCTACATTGAAGGAGGGCTTGGCTAAGGCTGAGGCTGAGAACCTGAAGAAGGCTATCGAAGAGGCTGGTGCTAAGGTTGAGCTCAAGTAATTGAGTATTAAAAAATATTTAAGGTTAAGGTTCTTCCAATAGAAGAGTCTTAACCTTTTTGTGTCTTTGCGCTTCTGTTGTTAACCACCGCAGCAGTGGCTCCGGCTCTCCTTTGAGAGTCTTCTATATATTCAATGGTGGCTTATATAACGGTAACAAAAATCTGTAATGGCTTCTAAAATCGTTGATAACAGAGTAAACTTTGCCAGCATCAAGAATCCGATGCCGTATCCGGATTTCCTCGATGTGCAATTAAAGTCTTTTAGAGACTTCCTGCAGTTGGACACTCCGCCTGAGGAACGTGAGAACGACGGTTTGTACAAGGTGTTCTCTGAGAATTTCCCTATAACCGACACTCGTAATAATTTCGTTCTTGAGTTCTTGGATTACTATATCGACCCGCCTCGCTACTCTATTGATGAGTGTCTGGAGCGTGGTCTTACATATAGTGTGCCTTTGAAGGCCAAGATGAAACTATACTGTACGGACCCTGAGCATGAGGACTTCGGTACTGTTATCGAGGATGTCTTCCTCGGTACGATCCCTTATATGACGAGTAATGGTACTTTCGTGATTAATGGAGCAGAGCGTGTTGTTGTATCTCAGCTGCACCGTTCGCCTGGCGTTTTCTTCAGCCAGGGCGTGCACGCCAACGGTACTGCACTCTATTCTGCCCGTATCATCCCGTTCAAGGGTTCATGGATTGAGTTTGCTACTGACATCAACAACGTTATGTTCGCTTACATCGACCGTAAGAAGAAGTTGCCTGTAACTACTCTTCTGCGTGCCATCGGTTTTGAGTCAGACAAGGACATCCTGCAGATATTCGACCTTGCCGAGGAGGTTAAGGTGAACAAGAAGAATCTGAAGGAGGCCGTTGGCAGAACTCTTGCCGGAACGGTATTGAAGAGCTGGAATGAGGATTTCGTTGACGAGGACACCGGTGAGGTTGTATCAATCGAGCGCAACGAGGTCATCATGGAGCGTGAGACTGTCATCACAAAGGAGAACATGGAGGACATCATCGACAGCGGTGCTTCTACTATCCTTCTCCACAAGGATGCCGAGTCTGCAAACAAGTACTCCATCGTGTTTAACACATTGCAGAAAGACCCGACAAACTCTGAGAAGGACGCCGTGCTCTACATCTACAAGCAGCTGCGTAATGCAGATCCTGCTGATGAGGCAAGTGCAAAGGAGGTTATCCAGAACCTGTTCTTCTCTGACAAGCGTTATGACTTGGGCAAGGTGGGCCGTTACCGCATCAACAAGAAACTGGGTCTTGATACCGACGAGGATGTTCGTATCCTGACCAAAGAAGATATAATCGAGATCATCAAGTATCTCATCCAGCTGGTTAACTCCAATGCTACAGTCGATGATATCGACCACTTGAGCAACCGTCGTGTACGCACCGTCGGCGAGCAGTTGAGCAACCAGTTCTCTATCGGTCTGGCTCGTATGAGCCGCACAATCCGTGAGCGTATGAACGTGCGCGACAATGAGGTGTTCAAGCCAACAGACTTGATCAACACCAAGACAATCTCAAGTGTCATCAACTCATTCTTCGGCACCAACCCATTGTCACAGTTCATGGACCAGACCAACCCGCTTGCTGAGGTAACCCACAAGCGTCGTCTCTCTGCCCTCGGACCTGGCGGTCTGTCAAGAGAGCGTGCCGGATTCGAGGTTCGTGACGTTCACTACACACACTATGGTCGTCTGTGTCCTATCGAGAGTCCTGAGGGTCCTAACATCGGACTTATCTCTTCTCTCTGTGTGTATGCCAAGATAAATGAACTCGGATTCATCGAGACTCCATACCGTAAGGTTGAGAATGGTGTAGTAGACCTGAAGAACGAGGATGTCGTTTACCTTACCGCTGAGGATGAGGAAGACCACGTGATCGGTCAGGGAAATGCTCCGTTGAATGACGACGGTACGTTTATCCGCGAGGTTGTCAAGTGTCGTCAGGATGCCGACTTCCCAGTCGTGCCACCGACAGACGTTGACCTCATGGACGTTTCTCCACAGCAGATCGCTTCTATCGCTGCCGGACTCATCCCATTCTTGGAGCATGACGATGCTCACCGTGCGTTGATGGGATCCAACATGATGCGCCAGGCAGTTCCATTGCTCCACAATGAGGCACCTATCGTAGGTACCGGAGTCGAGAAGCAGGTATGTGTAGACTCACGTACTATGATCACTGCCGAGGGCGAAGGCGTTATCGAATATGTTGACGCTACCACAATCCGTATCCTCTACGACAGAACCGAGGACGAGGAATTCGTAAGCTTCGAGCCAGCGCTCAAGGAATACCGCATACCTAAGTTCCGTCGTACCAACCAGAACATGACCATCGACCTCCGTCCTATCTGCAACAAGGGACAGAGAGTGAAGAAGGGCGATATCCTGACAGAGGGTTATGCTACAGAGGATGGCGAGCTCGCACTCGGTCGCAACCTGCTCGTGGCCTACATGCCATGGAAGGGTTACAACTATGAGGACGCCATCGTGCTCAACGAGCGTATCGTCCGTGACGACGTGCTGACATCTGTTCATGTCGACGAGTTCTCTCTCGACGTGCGTGAGACAAAGCGCGGTACTGAGGAGTTCACAAACGATATTCCTAACGTCAGCGAAGAGGCAACCAAGGACCTCGATGACAACGGTATCATCCGTGTCGGTGCCCGTGTAGAGCCAGGCGATATCCTCATCGGTAAGATTTCTCCTAAGGGAGAGAGCGACCCGTCACCAGAGGAGAAGCTTCTGAGAGCCATCTTCGGCGACAAGGCAGGTGATGTGAAGGATTCTTCATTGAAGGCCAACCCATCATTGAGCGGTGTGGTAATCGACAAGAAGCTGTTCTCTCGTGCTATCAAGACCCGTGCTTCAAAGCAGAAGGACAAGGTTATCCTTGCTAAGATAGACGAGGAGTATGAGGCAAAGATCGACGATCTGAAGGATATCCTCGTTGACAAGCTCCTGACTCTCACCGAGGACAAGGTTTGCCAGGGCATCAAGGACTATTCACGTGCCGAGATCATCACAAAGGGCAGCAAGTTCACCGCTACCCAGCTCATGAACATCAACTATGAGGAAATCCAGTCGAACAACTGGACTGACGATGACCATACAAACGGCTTGATTTCAAAGCTCATCACAAACTTCCTGAAGAAGGCAAAGCTTCTCGATGCAGAGAACAAGCGTCGCAAGTTCGCCATCACCATCGGCGACGAGCTGCCATCGGGCATCCTGCAGATGGCAAAGGTATACATCGCCAAGAAGCGTAAGATCGGTGTCGGCGACAAGTTGGCCGGACGCCACGGTAACAAGGGTATCGTGTCGAAGATCGTTCGCCAGGAGGATATGCCGTTCTTGCCGGACGGACGTCCTGTTGATTTGGTGCTCAACCCATTGGGTGTGCCTTCACGTATGAACCTCGGTCAGATTTTCGAGGCTATCCTCGGTGCTGCCGGAAAGCGTCTCGGCGTGAAGTTCGCTACTCCTATCTTCGACGGTGCCCACCTCGACGACCTCAAGGAGTGGACAGACAAGGCAGGTTTGCCAAACCTCGGTTCTATGCACCTCTATGACGGTGAGACAGGAGAGATGTTCGACCAGCCGGCTACAGTGGGTATCACATACTTCCTCAAGCTCGGCCACATGGTAGAGGACAAGATGCACGCCCGTTCTATCGGTCCGTACTCACTCATCACCCAGCAGCCACTCGGTGGTAAGGCGCAGTTCGGTGGACAGCGTTTTGGAGAGATGGAGGTCTGGGCACTCGAGGCATTCGGTGCAAGTCATGTATTGCAGGAGATTCTGACCATCAAGTCAGACGACGTAGTAGGCCGTTCCAAGGCTTATGAGGCAATCGTCAAGGGCGAGCCTATGCCGACAGCCGGCATCCCAGAGTCTCTCAATGTGTTGCTCCATGAGCTGCGTGGCCTTGGTCTGAGCGTTACCCTCGACTAATATTGCAACTCTTTACTCATACATATATAAACAAGAATTATGGCTTTTAAGAAAGATACAAAGATAAAGAGTAATTTCACGAAGATTACCATCAGCTTAGCATCGCCAGAGGAAATCCTCGAGAATTCATTCGGTGAGGTTACCAAGCCTGAAACCATAAACTACCGTACATACAAACCGGAGCGCGACGGACTCTTCTGCGAGCGCATCTTCGGTCCTACAAAGGATTTCGAGTGTGCCTGCGGAAAGTACAAGCGTATCAGATACAAAGGCATCGTCTGCGACCGATGCGGTGTGGAAGTCACCGAGAAAAAGGTACGTCGTGAGCGTACCGGCCATATCGAGCTTGTAGTTCCAGTGGCCCACATCTGGTATTTCCGCTCATTGCCGAACAAGATCGGCTACCTGCTCGGACTGCCTACCAAGAAGCTCGACTCTGTGGTATACTATGAGAAGTATATCGTTGTGCAGCCAGGTGTGCTGGCTGGCAGAATGGATCCTGAGAAGGAAGAGGAACTCAATGGTTCCCACAAGATGGACCTCCTCACAGAGGACGAGTATCTCGATCTTATGGATCAGATTCCAGAGGACAACGAGTATCTTGATGATTCAGATCCTAACAAGTTCATCGCAAAGATGGGAGCCGAGGCTATCTACGACCTCTTGGCAGGTCTCGACCTCGACTCACTCTCATACGAACTCCGCGACCGCGCCAATACCGATTCATCACAGCAGCGCAAGACAGAGGCTCTGAAGCGTCTGCAGGTGGTAGAGGCATTCCGTGGAAGCAGCAACGTGAACCGTCCTGAGTGGATGATCATGAAGATCATCCCTGTCACTCCACCGGAGCTCCGTCCGTTGGTGCCGCTGGATGGTGGACGTTTCGCCACATCCGACCTCAACGACCTTTATCGTCGTGTCATCATACGTAACAACCGTCTGAAGCGACTCATCGAGATCAAGGCTCCAGAGGTAATCCTCCGCAACGAGAAGCGTATGCTTCAGGAGGCTGTTGACAGCTTGTTCGACAACTCCCGCAAGAGCAGCGCCGTGAAGAGCGAGTCAAACCGTCCGTTGAAGTCACTCTCCGACTCTCTGAAGGGTAAGGCAGGACGTTTCCGTCAGAACCTTCTCGGTAAGCGTGTCGACTATTCAGCACGTTCAGTTATCGTCGTTGGTCCTGAGCTGAAGATGGGCGAGTGCGGTCTTCCTAAGCTGATGGCAGCAGAGCTCTACAAGCCATTCATCATCCGCAAGCTCATCGAGCGCGGCATCGTGAAGACCGTGAAGAGCGCCAAGAAGATCGTTGACCGTCGTGAGCCTGTTATCTGGGATATCCTTGAGAATGTGATGAAGGGTCATCCGGTTCTCCTTAACCGTGCCCCTACGCTTCACCGTCTCGGTATCCAGGCCTTCCAGCCTAAGCTCATCGAGGGTAAGGCAATCCAGCTCCATCCGTTGGCTTGTACTGCGTTCAACGCCGACTTCGACGGTGACCAGATGGCTGTCCACCTCCCATTGAGCAACGAGGCAGTGCTCGAGGCACAGATTCTGATGCTCCAGAGCCACAACATCCTCAACCCTGCCAACGGTGCGCCTATCACGGTGCCGTCACAGGATATGGTGCTTGGTCTTTACTATATCACCAAGATCCGTCCGGGTGCTAAGGGAGAGGGTCTCACATTCTACGGTCCGGAAGAGGCTATCATCGCCCACAACGAAGGCCGTTGTGATCTCCACGCCCAGGTCAAGGTCGTTGTCAAGGACCTTGCCGACAATGGTGGCTACGAGCAGAAACTCGTAGAGACATCAGTAGGTCGTGTAATCGTGAATGGCATCATTCCAGACGAGGTAGGTTACGTAAACAAGGTAATCTCCAAGAAGAGCTTGCGTGACATCATCTCTGATGTTATCAAGGCAGTAGGTTTCGCCCGTGCCTGCGAGTTCCTCGATGGTATCAAGAACCTCGGTTACCGTATGGCATACCTCGCCGGACTTTCCTTCAACCTCGACGACATCATCATCCCAGAGGAGAAGAAGGCACTCGTTGAGCGTGGAAATGACGAAGTACGTCAGATTACTGACAACTATAATATGGGATTCATCACCGACAAGGAGCGTTACAACCAGGTAATCGATGCCTGGACTCACGTCAACAACGAGCTCGGTGATGTATTGATGAAGCAGATGACAGAGGCCGATCAGGGATTCAACGCCGTATACATGATGCTTGACTCTGGAGCCCGTGGTTCTAAAGACCAGATCCGTCAGCTTGCCGGTATGCGTGGACTTATGGCCAAGCCACAGAAGGCTGGTGCTGAGGGTGCACAGATTATCGAGAACCCTATCTTGTCTAACTTCAAGGAGGGAATGAGCGTGTTGGAGTACTTCATCTCTACCCACGGTGCCCGTAAGGGTCTTGCCGATACCGCCATGAAGACTGCCGACGCCGGATATCTGACTCGTCGTCTTGTTGACGTTTCTCACGACGTCATCATCAACGAGGAAGACTGCGGCACATTGCGCGGACTTGTATGCACAGCTCTGAAGAACGGCGACGAGGTTATCTCTACCCTCTATGAGCGCATCCTCGGCCGTGTGTCAGTACACGATATCGTGAATCCTCAGACTGGTGAGCTCATCGTGGCTGCCGGCGACGAGATCACAGAGTCTATCGCCCAGGCTATCGAGGACTCTCCAATCGAGAGCGTCGAGATCCGTTCAGTGCTCACCTGCGAGAGCAAACACGGCGTCTGCATGAAGTGTTACGGACGTAACCTTGCTACCAGCCGTATGGTTCAGAAGGGTGAGGCAGTAGGAGTCATCGCCGCACAGGCTATCGGTGAGCCAGGTACACAGCTTACCCTCCGTACGTTCCACGCCGGTGGTGTGGCTGCCAACGCAGCCGCCAATGCCACTATCGTAGCAAAGAACGATTCAAAGATTGAATTCGATGAGTTGCGCACGGTGCCATTCGTTGAAAAAACCGACGATGGCAGCGACCGCGAGTGCGAGATGGTAGTGAGCCGTCTGGCTGAAATCCGCTTCATCGATCCACATACAGGCATCACGCTTTCTTCTATGAACGTGCCTTACGGTAGCTCGCTCTACCACAAGGCAGGCGATGTGCTCGCCAAGGGTGAGGTAATCGCCAAGTGGGACCCATTCAACGCCGTCATCGTTACAGAGTATGCCGGTACGCTGAAGTTCCGCGACGTTATCGAGGGCGTTACCTACCATTCAGAGACCGACGATACCACCGGACTCACCGAGACCATCATCACCGAGTCTAAGGACAAGAGCAAGGTGCCAACCTGCGACATCATAGATGAGAACGGCGAGGTGATTGGAACATACAACCTCCCTGTGGGTGGTCACGTTGTGGTGGTAGACGGTCAGAAGGTGGCAACCGGTGTCACTCTCGTCAAGATTCCACGTTCTGTCGGCAAGGCAGGAGATATCACGGGAGGTCTCCCACGAGTAACAGAGCTCTTCGAGGCCCGCAATCCATCCAACCCTGCTGTAGTGTCAGAAATCGACGGTGAGGTTACAATGGGCAAGGTAAAGCGTGGTAACCGTGAGATCATCGTTACATCGAAGACTGGCGAGCAGCGTAAATATCTCGTTTCGCTCTCTAAGCAGATTCTTGTGCAGGAGCACGACGCCGTACGCGCCGGAACACCGCTCTCCGACGGTTCTATCACCCCTGGCGATATCCTCGCCATCAAGGGTCCTACCGCCGTTCAGGAGTACATCGTCAACGAGGTACAGGACGTTTACCGTCTGCAGGGTGTGAAGATCAACGACAAGCACTTCGAGATCATCGTTCGTCAGATGATGCGTAAGGTTCAGATCAACGATCCGGGCGATACCACGTTCCTCGAGCAGCAGATGGTTGACAAGCTCGACTTCGCTGAGGAGAACGACCGCATCTGGGGCAAGAAGGTTGTGGTGGATGCTGGCGACAGCGACACACTCCAGAAGGGACAGATTATTACAGCCCGTCGTCTGCGCGACGAGAATTCAAGTCTGAAGCGCCGCGACCTCAAGCTCGTTCAGGTGCGTGATGCAGTGGCTGCTACATCTACTCAGATTCTCCAGGGTATCACACGTGCTGCCCTTCAGACCAAGAGCTTCATGTCGGCAGCATCCTTCCAGGAGACTACCAAGGTGCTCAACGAGGCTGCTATCCGCGGTAAGGTAGACCGTCTTGAGGGTATGAAGGAGAACGTTATCTGCGGTCACCTCATCCCTGCCGGTACCGGTCTTCGCGAGTTTGAGAAAATCATCGTTGGTTCTCAGGAGGAGCACGACCGTATGCAGGCAAACCGCAAGAACGTAATCGACTACTCCGACAAGCAGACCATTGAGGAGAACTAATTCTGACTATACATGATTAAGAGAAGGGTGGACCACAGTTTCCGCTATTCTCTTTCTGAAAACAATAAACGCTATGAGGGCTGTCCTGTTGATATGGGACAGCCCTTATTGTGTTTTCGCATGTCTTCGTAATAGGCATGTCGTTACCTGGAAAATAAGGCAAGGGCGTAAACTTTTCTGTACTTGTACCACGATATGAAACAATATTGTCGTAACTTTGCGTTCAGATAAAAAAACTGAAGCAGATGAAGATTCCGGCATTGTTCAAAGAATATATCTGGCTCGTGAGAACCATCTACCGCGCCAGGCGCATCTCTCTTGTCGAACTGAATGAGCGATGGGTGGAGACCGACATGAGCGGCGGTGTGGAGATGGCACGCACCACCTTCAACCGCCATAAGGATGCGATACAAGACATTTTTGGCATCTACATCGAGTGCGACCGCAAGGACCGCTACCGCTATTATATAGGCAATCCGGAAGTGCTGGAAGACGACTCGGTGCAAAACTGGATGCTGTCGACCCTGTCGCTGGGTAGTGTGGTCAGTGAGGGTCTGTCGCTCAAGGAGCGGGTCGTGGCAGAGCGGGTGTCGGTGGACGAGCAGACTCTCGAAAAGCTTATCAATGCGATGAAAAGCAGGCGTCGTGTCAGCATACTCTATCGCCAGTATGGCTCACCACAGAGCTTCTGGACAGCTGCCGACCCTTACTGCCTAAAACTCTTCCACAAGAGGTGGTACCTGTTAGGCAAACTATTCGGCGACAAGTATGAGATGTTCTGTCTCAACAAGATAGAAGAGCTTAAAGTACAACAGCGCATTTTCAAGCTGCCAAAAGACTTCGATGTGGCAGATTTCTTTGAGTCCTACTTCGGTGTGGTAATCGATGAGGAAATGCCCACAGAACGAATCGTGATCAGGGCCTACGCCGATGAGCGTTATGAGTTGCGCGACGTTCCGTTGCACAAGAGCCAAATCTTCAGGTCATGGCCGAGCAGGTTTGACCTCATTGATTATCCCGAAAAATACCGCGACTACGCTGACATAGAGGTGCAGTTGAAGCCTACCCCCGACTTCATCGACTATATGCTCTCAAAGTGCGGTCGTTTGCAGGTAATAAGTCCACAGTCGGTCATCAATAAGATAGAAGACCGCATGCGTAAGGCAACAGAAATGTATCATCAGATAGAGGAGAAATAGGAATGGCAAACAAAAAGGACAATTACTCGGACATCCCGAAATGTTATCGTGAGTTCTACCTGTCTTATACCGACAACTACGAGGATTCCGGTTTCGACAAGGAGTATTTGGAGTGGCTGCTCAACTTGCTGAAGAACCACCCCGACGACGCCAATCTTCAGGACAAAGATGTTCAGAACAATCTCGGCTGCATCTTTGAGAATGGAATAATGGTAGAGAAGGACATCCATAAGGCGGTCTATTGGTATGAGCGGGCCATCAGCCACGGCGACGACTTGGCGATGAGCAATCTTGCCGACATCCTGCGCAAGGGAAGCCAAGGCTATCCAAAAGACCTGGAACGAGCATTCGAGCTCTATAAGCAATGCGGACTGCCCTACGCCCACTACCGCGTAGGCGAGTTTTACGAGAACGGTTGGGGAACAGTGAAGAACCTCGACGAAGCCAAACGCTACTACCGACTGGCGTATAGGGAGCGCCATGCGCTGGCTGTGAAGAAACTGGAGACATTCGATTTCCTGCATTAGCTTTTTCCCAACAAGTACCCCGTCGGCAGTCTTGCCCATTACGGATGGCAATTGCATGTCCATAAATAAAGTTGGTGTCCTAAGCAGCCTGGGCACCAACTTTTTTCTGTTTTCGTAAAAATCCTTCAACATGTACCACGATGTGGAACAATGCCGACTTAACTTTGCAGCATAATTTTAAAACACTATATATTATGGGCGTTGATTTAAGTTGCATTATGAGAAATCGCTTTACTGAGCGAAACAACAAGCGAGCCTGCGAAGCGTTTATCGAAGAAACGATTGAAAAGCTGTCTGCGAAATACTGTGTGGGCAAAGGAGTGTTCAACATGGAATACGATGACGACTATGATGACTATTCCATAACCACAGAGCTGTGGGATGTTATGCGCATACAGCTCTGCGTGGGCATGTGGCATATAGAATGCGGAGTCCACTATTGTCAGCTATTCTTCAAAAACCAATTTTGGAGATTGCTTATGCAGGAGATTGCCGACGCCTTAGGGGAAAAAGAACTTTGGCTATGCAATGAGTACTGCACGTGGAACACGCCTTATCTACCTCATGACTTAGCCCACACTCCTTTTGAAGAGTGGCGCTCATGCATATCCTCGAATATAGAAGGCTATGAGGACGGCGTCATTCCCGACTATCCCACAGAAGCGGTGCTGCAAAGACAAGACGGTGAGTCTTACCCATCTTATGAGGCTTATCATGACACGACCAATCTCTATTTAACCCAGAAAGCAGAGATAGACCGTCAACTCAATGGTTTCAAGGTGGTAGGCCTCGATGGGGTGGGATGCTTCATTCCGGTTTCCAAAGACGGAAAGCTCTACCTCATGAATACAGAAACGAAGGAGTTGCTTACGAAAGGCTGTATAGAAGAATATGAAGATACGCTGAACTCAGCCGGCTTCGTCGTCGTGCAAAATGGAAAAAGAACACTCTACGATTTGCGCGGTCACAAAATGTCTCAGCCTACCAAGGAACCTTTCTATTGGGAGTGGGAGCAGACTGACGGTCCGTTAGTCTGGCCACCAGATATCATCATCAGCAGCGATGACCTTAATAAAAAATGGCGTACAGACCTGAGGACAGGTGTAATGACAGAGATTTCGACCAAATAGAATTCACTATTTATTGATTGCACTCATTTGTAGCAACCGTCACATTTAATTGAGACGACGCTCAACGCGCCAACATCGAAAATGTGCAACAGCGGTGCCAACATAGACCAGCAGCACCCCCATAACTTTCACCCGAGAGTGAAGCCATGGGTAGGGCTGCTCCTTGGCTCAACGGATAGAGCATTCTGATTAATGTTTAGCTGGTCCCGATTTTAACTGGACACTAATGAAGTAAAATAGTTAATAATCAAACAATATAATATTATGGGAATAGACATAGTTCCGTTGGCATACAAGCATAAATTGGACATATCTTCGCCTGACGCTTTTGCCAAAGATATAAGCAAGCGATTTTCTGCTAATATCATTATGAAAAAGAGAGATGAGGATTACAATACAATAGAGATGTTTAGATTACATCACGAAAATGCTAAACATGACATTTCAATTATAATGGAAGTCATTACTGGTGAATATAAGAGGTTATATGAAGTTTGTATTGATGCTAAACAAAATACATCTTTTGACGTATACCCCTATCATGTTGATATGTATCTTACAGAATCACCCTTTAGATGGCTTGGTCTTGAGAGATGTATTTGGAAAAACAATACTCCAGGTTATCTTGAAATCTTGATGAAATACAGAAACTACATAAAGAAAATCTGTAATACTTTGGGATGCATAAAGTGTTTGTATATCCCAGACCAAGGATATACTGAATTTCTTTGGGATGAATCTCAAAAGGGCCTTGATTATGACGCTTTGATAGAGTACATACGCAAAAGAAAGTACTTGAAAAAATGTAAAAATAAAGAACGCTTTAAGAAAAGTTTAGTTATGAATCTTCCGCTTTTTTTGTCGAAGCCTAAAGATTATGAAGGATTTCCAGACGTTTACCTTGATGTAGTAATGGATGATTTTCATGATTTGAAATAAGTTACTACTTAACACTTCGTCCTTGAATTTTAGATAGATATATAGAATACTTCTTACGGGGAATATATTTCAAAGGTTGCACCATTAGTGTTCCGTAAAAAAATGGAATCGGCAATCATAGCCTATTGCCTTGTTGCTATCGTACAACATGATATGAAATTTAAGCAACCGACTTTTAAGGTACTTCAGGTTCTAAGCATTTCGCTTATGGATAAGATACCACTCGCAGATTTCTTCGAAAGGACTGGTTTCAATAATGTCAAAGAACTCGATTGTCCCATTTTCCCGGGGGTATTTGATTTATGTTTAACTGGTCCCGATTTTACGGGACACTGATTAAGTAAAGAAGAATCAAAAAACACTTTGTTCCTTTTGCCTTTCCTGTAATTATTTATATCCTTGCAAAGGAACCTCATCTGTCAGATAGATTAACTCATTCAAAGAGGATGATATCGAATTAATCCTTTCTATCAATATTTATATGACTTTTCTAAGATTATCAAACTTAAATAATAATAAGTATGCCGACAAAAAACATAGAGCCTAATTTGCGCCTCATTAGCGAATATACTCGGTTAGAACCAGAAGATAAATTCTGTATTCCAGAGTATCAGCGTGGCTATTCATGGACCACAGTACAATGTGAAAAACTATGGCAAGACATTGGAGCGTTTATAGAATCAGGGGCAGAGGATCCTTACTTCTTTGGAACTATCATTATTGATTGCTCTAAAGATAATTGTCTCAGCCTTATAGATGGTCAGCAACGTACAACAACCTTCCTTCTTCTTCTAAAAGCTATTTCGCTTTGTATTAAGAAATCACTTCGTGTAATGCCAGAAAGCGATGACACACGGGCTTTAAGAAGAGGCATGAACAACAGCTATGAAAAGATTTTCAGAATCCTTTACAAGGCTGATGAAGATAAATTTGAAGATATTGAGAGAGACTGGAATAATGCAAAAGGAATTGTAGTACTCGAAAATAGATCAATTAATGAACTATACAAAAATGATTTCCAGGCAATTATTGAAGCTGCCAACTTCAATATAGCCGAGAATAGTGTATATAAAATTCCTCGCAAGCAGAAGGATAACAAATACACGAATTTCTTCAGGAACTTCAAGTACTTTTACAACAACCTATCAAGTTATTCTGAGTCACAATTGAATAATTTTGCCAAAATATTCCTCTCTAAGTGCCAAATTATAGAAATTAAGAGCTGGCAAATCGAACAGGCTATAACCATGTTCAATTCTCTAAATTCTACAGGTATGCCACTCTCAGATGCAGACATCATCTCGGCTCAATTGTATTCAAAAGCAGACAATAAGGATTTGTTTATAGAGCAATGGCAACGTATCAATGAAAAAGCCGAAATACTCTGTCAGAAAAAAGTAGTTAGCATTGATGCCGTTCTACAACAATTCATGTACTATGAGCGCGCTACTAAATAGCAATACAAAATTGGCGAGGTGACAACCCCTGGTGTGAGAAAGTATTATACGTACAAACACCCTGAGTTGCTAAACGAACCTTATAAGTTGAGTGATGCCTTCGAGAAGATTCTCAATATCTGGAACATAATAGCTGATTATCCTATCATTCAGTTATTACTGAAGTTTAATGAGAACTTCAAGTTGTTCCTTCTGCCATATCTCTATAGGTTTGAAGCGAACAGAATAACTGAAGAAAAAATCAAACCTATTGTAGAATGCTTTCTTCGCCTCTTTGCCATCATGGAAATGGGCGAAGTTGGTTACTCTGCTTCCGTTTTCAAGACATTCTTATTCAATGGGAATTTGAATCTTGTAAATTCTGACTATACGGAAGAAAGTATTATCGCAGATTTCGACAGACATATTACAGCCAGCTTCAACGAAGATGATATCATTGTTGACTTGAAAGACTATGACAAGAATATTCTTGTTTTCCTTAATGAATATCTTTACGCACAGAATAAAGGTATCCCATTCAAGTTTGAGAGCAATGTTAACGTTGAGCATATTATGCCAGCGAGTGGACATAATGTTGATACAATTAGAATAGATGCTGGTATAGGAACCAGAGAGGAATTTGACAATTTAGTAAATAAGTTAGGCAACAAGATCCTGTTGGAGGAAAACATCAATAAATCTGTCAGCAATGATTGGTTTAAAACCCAAAAAGGAACAACTGTACAAAGTAAACAAGGATATTTGGGCAGCGAATTCGGACTTGCCAATGCCCTTGCACATTATCCTAAAGATAAATGGAAAAAATCAGATATAAAACAATTTACTGAGGATGCTGCCCAACGTATTGCAAACTTTATCTTCCATAAGTAAATTTAAGTTGACAATTTGAGAGGTTAGTTCCATATCCAGTCTGACGTTAAGGTCAGACTTGGGGCTTAGGAGATTGTTTTATTCGAAAATAAAACGGCATGTAGGGAGATTTCTGATTTCTCCTTTATGCCGCTTTCCCTTGTATGAGATGTTGTTTCAATAATCTGTTTCACTCCTTTCTCGCATATGGTTTAATTCAATAAATATCTTTTACACGAAGTTTATACCCGTTTTTGCATAAAATTCGTGCAGATTTCTTCAAAATCTGCATCAATCTCGTGCAGATTCTGAATTCCGGCTTGATTAAATGAAAGTCTTAAGACTATTCATTTTGTATTACAATCGGATTTTTTGATAAAATCCTCACGTTCGGAACTGTGAATAAATTCCCATTTCTCTCACTCAATCGAATTTTTGGATTATCTTTGCAAAGACATAGAAAACACAGGAAACCTAAGTTGGAATACAGAAAACATAATATCACATGAATATAGACAGAAGAATACGCAAAAGAGTGAAGACACTCGCCATGAGCCTTGTCCTCACCTTTGCCGTGGCCACGCCGCAGGGCAAGGCGTCAGCACAGGGCATACTGCCCAAACCACAGTCGTATGCGCCAGCCAAAGGGACATTCCATACCCGTGGCAGACAAGTGAGAGTGGAGAACAGGGTGGGGGACATCGCCCGCAACATCTATTCCGAGCCATGGATGGCTGCCAGCAAGGGAGGCGCCCGCCAGGTGATGATATTCGACAGACTGTCTCCAAAGTCGATAGCCGGACTGACGCTGAAAGACGGTGCTGAGGCCGAAGCCTATCAGTTGCATGTTTCTCCCGACACCATCCTTATCCGAGCCGCCAGTGCCGACGGCTTCCGTCTGGCTTGGGCTACGGTGAGACAGTTGACTACGAAGAAGGGAGTGGCATGCTGCGATGTGTTAGACGCACCGGCATACAAATGGCGCTCGATGATGCTCGATGTGTCGCGTCATTTCCGTTCCATCGAATTCCTGAAACGTCAGATCGACGCCATGGCGCGATATAAGTTCAACCGCCTGCATCTGCATCTCACCGATGCCGCCGGATGGCGAATAGAGATAAAGCGATACCCCCGGCTTACCAACCTCGCCGCTTGGCGTCCCTATACCACATGGCAGGAGTGGACCGACAACGGCGGAAAATACGTGGAGGAGGGCACACCGGGAGCCTACGGCGGGTATTACACCCAGGACCAACTGCGCGAGCTCGTAAGCTATGCCGCCGACCGGGGCATAACGATAGTGCCTGAAATAGAGATGCCGGGCCACTCAGAAGAAGTGCTCGCCGCCTATCCCGAACTGTCATGCTCGCATGAGCCATACAAGGATTCCGACCTGTGTCCCGGCAGTGTGGCAACATACGATTTCCTTGAGAACGTGCTCCTTGAGGTGATGGACATATTCCCTTCGGAATATATCCATGTGGGAGGCGACGAGGCGGTGATGAAAGCCTGGGACAACTGTCTGCTCTGCCAGCGCATGATGAAAGAGCTGCATACCGACAAGGCAGGACTGCAGGCACATCTCATCACCCACTTCGGCAATTTCCTCAATGCCCACGGCAGACGCCTTGTGGGATGGGACGAGGTGATAGCCTCCCGTCTCGCCCCCAATACCACTGTGATGGTGTGGCGAGAGACCGACCTGGCACGCAAGGCTATTGAGCACGGCTACGATGTGGTGCTCTCGCCCGGCGACTACTGCTATATCGACAGATATCAGGATGCTCCCATCACCCAGCCTACGGCGATGGGCGGATACCTCACACTCAAGAAGATGTATGACTACGTGCCGGGCGATGACCTCACCGCCGACGAGCGCCGCCATATCACGGGCTTGCAGGCTAACCTGTGGGCAGAATACATACCGTCTGACGAGCAGATGGAGTATATGTTCTGGCCACGTGCGATGGCGATAGCCGAGATAGGATGGAACGGAACAGAGAAGAAAGACTATGCCGACTTCCACCGTCGTGCCTTGGCAGAGTGTGACACTGTGAGGGCTATGGAAATCCATGCCTTCGACCTTCGTCATGAGATTGGCGAGCGCAAGGAGTCGTTCACTCCCGTAAAACATAAAGCGCGCGGCTGCCGTGTGACCTACAACACTCCGCTGCATCCCAAATACACTGCCGGTGGCGAACAGGCGCTTGTTGACGGAGTGCGTGGCGGCTGGACCTATGCCGACAAGAAATGGCAAGGCTTCACAGGCACTGAGGGATGGTGCCTCGACGTGACGATAGACATGGACAGCATACAGAAGCTGCATGAGGTGTCGGCGGTATTCATGCAGTCGCTCGGTCCGTGGATTTATTATCCTACCAAATATCGGGTTTCTCTGAGCGAAGACGGCAAGACATTCACTCAGGTGTATTCTCAAGACCAGCCGCAGCGCGACCCCTGTCGTGTGGGCTACCGCACTCAGGCATGGCATGGCAGCCGGAAGGCACGCTACGTGAGAGTGCAGGGCAGCTGCGACACCGAATTCGGATGGCTCTTCACCGATGAAATCGTGGTGAGATAAGAACAGCCTGATGACCGATTGGGAGTTAAGCACAATCGGTCATCAGGACTTGTATTCTGATATAATTAAGGTGTGGCTGATATGTAGAGCAGACTTTACTTATTATTGTCTTTTCCTCCAGATAATCTCTTTTGCTCGCGCTCAAAATTCTCCAAGAAATGAATCTCTACAGGCGAGAGGGCGTTCTTGGTGCGCTCCTTGAATCTGTCGTATTCCTGGTCGGCTTTCTCTTTGGCGAACTTGGCGGAGATTTTGCCTGCATGGGTCAGGATGTCTTTTCGGGAGATACGGAGGAAATCATCGAGAATGTTTATCCAATCCTTCATATACATAGGTCGGTGCTCCTCGGCTTGCATTTCCATATACGGAACTGAACACCACGGTAGGAATGTACACGATAACCTACGCTGATAATCATGTCGAGATTGTAGTAAGCTATTACCCTTTCAACCTTGCGAGTCCCTTCATTTTGAACTGTTGCAAAATTTGCAATAGTTGCCTCTTCTTGTAATTCGCCATCCTCCAACACATTCTTTATATGTCGTGATATCGTGGACTTATTGCGCTGAAACAACTCTGCCATCTGGTCAAGCGAGAGCCAGACAGTATCGTTCTGCAACTTCACTTCTATCTGTGAATCGCCATCAGGAGTTTGATATAATAAAAATTGCCCTTTATCATCCATATATACATTGCTTTAATGTCTTGGTTTAGAGAAGAACTTGGTTTAACTTCTTAACAGATCTTTCATTTCGACACCAAGCAGTTTAGCAATGGCATTAAGTGAACTAAGGTTAGGCTGTGCTTTATTACTGGCCCATCTTGACACAGTACACTCTGATACACCCAGTTCTTGTGCTAGCCATTTCCCAGTCTTCTTCTTTTCGACAAGTACTAACTTGATGCGATTCAAATCTTGCTCCATATAAAATTTATTATCGTTTGATGCAAATTTATATGAATCCTCCGAAATTCCACCGTTCTACACGTTAAATTAAGAAAAATAGCCCGATTTAGCCACTTTCTCAGCAAAAATTTCTTGATTCTCACTTAATTTCCGTACTTTTGCGATGCTGATTGGAGGCTCTGTGTAAAAGCAGAGAAAAGCCAGTTAGTCAAGAAGGCGTATCAAGCTATTCATACCGCTCTAAAATGTCTGGAAAACAAAGAAGAAAGGTGTTAATGAATAGAAACGATATGCCCTTCCTTGGTGTATATGATAATGTTCGGTACAGCCATATTTGTACCCCTACATATCAGCACTGGGGATGGGGCTTTGTTTCTGAACATTTCGCACCACAGGTTTTATTTCCAGACTACCTTGAGCGAGGGATGGCAGACACGAACTCCATCCCTTTCTTGTATCTATATACTAACCGCCGTGAGTAGTTGGAGTGTATCGGCACAGAAGAATTGATGCTGATATGACAAGACTGATTACATTATTAATTATGGTTGTGCTTTCATCCTCTTTAAAGGCACAATCATTCACTTCTTGTATGAACAATGCCGAAACTCGCATTAGCAAATTGAAAGAAGCGGAGAAATTGGTAGCATCGTCCATTCAGAATACGGAGGCAATAAAAGCGGTAGCACAACAGACTGCTAATCCACAGCAATACATTGATTTTGTTGTGTTGAGATATGAAAGGAACAACCGTAAGATACAGCTCGCTATTGTTCAAGCAACAAACGATGCGATAAAAAATCTTTCTGCTTTTATTGGAAAGAGTGATATTGACCAAGTTGCATTGAAAGAAGGAATAACCAAATATTCCGATATGTCAGCCAAAGCACACAAGTTTGCCAACGAGTTGCAAGAAAAGTTCTTTGACCATTTCTCTGCTTATCTCAATAACTATGGGTATGATTGCGAGTCCATATTCAGACAAGATAACATGGACTTGCTTTTGGAATATGAAGTTTATTAAAAAATACTGACTATGAAGAGTTTAAAAACAAAAATCATTATGTCGCTATTATTGGCGATTTGTTCATTCACCACATTATTAGCTGATAGTGGATATGTATTCAAAGGGAAAATCGGCAAATACCCTATCGTGTTGACCATATGGGCGACACAAGCATTTGCAGATGGGGAATATTACTACGTAAGTCAAGGTAGGAAAAAACCTTTGAAACTCCAAGGTAACTATGATACTGAGGGGTATGAAGATGATGTTTGGTATTTTACTGAAACAGTGAATGGCAAGCGAAATGGAGCTTTTAAATTGAAGTGGAGAAGGTCTGTAAGAAATGGCTATAAGAGAATGACTGGTACTTATGTAAATATCAAAGGTTATTCTTACTATGTAGATCTCACTTGTGTAAAAGTAATTAGCAATCCTGATCATATTTAGCAAACGACTATGAGTAGATACGAAGAATTATCAAAGCTGAAAGAACTTCTCGATGCAGGAGTTCTGAGCAAGGAAGAGTTTGAAGCAGAAAAGAAAAAGATACTTGATGCTTTCGAAGAAGTTAAGCCAGCTTCAACAAAGAAACCTGGCTTTTTCAGCAAAGAAGCTGCAAGACAAAGACAAGAGGCTTTCGAGAAACTTCCAAAAGCTGAGCAACAAAGGCAACAGATGATAGGTGTGGGAATCGGAATAATCTTTGCAATTTTTGCTTGCATGCTAATGTTCTTTGTTATGTTGTTTGGTTGGAGTGGCGTAAAAGCAGGCATTGAAAATCTATGGGGACGTTAAATTCTGAAAAGTATGGATAAGGAAGTTATGGATAAACTCATGGAGATAAAGAAACTCTATGAGGCTGGTATTCTCACAAAGGAAGAAATGGAGGCTGACAAGGCAAAGGTTCTCTATTCCCCAGAGACAACAGACAAACAGGACGAACCAGTAGTAGAAGAAACAGAAATAGCTCCCGATGCTCAACCTCTACCAATGGATATGTTGGGGCGTGTTATATTCGACGAGCCAGTAAAAGAGCATAAGGAAGAAGACAAGAGTCAAGACAATAATAGCAGCGTAAACAAAACTTTCTTGTGGGTTGCTATTGCTGTCATGGTCATTCTTCTCATCGTACTGGTAGCAGCAAGCAACAAGTCGAACGATAATAACGACAGTCCTTCTTACAATTCAAGCAATGAAGAATATGTCGATGTTGACAGTTGTACAACAGATGATAGACATGAGTCTTTTGATACAGAGTCTGACGATAATGATGTAAATTATCAAGAAAGAGCAGAAACCTATATCTCTGGGCTTAGGTCTGATACAAAAGTTGTCGCAAGTCTGACAGATGATGAACGCCATTGTGTATATACTCTCCTTGAGACAGAAGCTGGTTGGGGACGTGTTTATAATCTCTATTATCACGACCTTGAAACGGGGGTAACGGATTTAGCCTTTGTTCCCAATCAAGTAGAAGAAGCAGACATGGATCAAATCGCGGATGCGAAATTGGTGGGTGACAATCTTTATGTCATTAATACCTCTTATCGGTGTGGAGATTGTGTCGTATGTGGAAACACGTATACAGGCAAATGGTCGGTTACGGTTAAAAGTTGTAGCCAGGCAAAGTTCTTGGGTGGCAACAAGTTGAAAGTCACTTCTTCAAAACTTGTCTACGAGGGTGAATGTCTTGCAGACAATCAATATGAAGTGACAAATAAAGTGCTAACATTAAAATAGAATATATATGAAGAAATTTTGGGTTTTGTTCGTAATCCTATTTATTTGCTTGAGCCTATCAGCAACCTCCTTGGTCTATGCACCTTACTATATGACAAGAGGAACAATGAAGAATGGCAAAGTGAAATGGGAAAAGTATGTCTCAATTCGTTCCAGTTCCATATTCGTTTCATCAAAGGAATTGGAAATCAATATCATGGGAGAATCAACCAAATTCTATGGATTTCAGAAGAAGAGCCGTGGACAGACAAAAAATGGAGGTGAGTATATATTCTATCAAGGATTGAAAAGTCTGAATGGTAGATATTTTAACGTTCGAATTGACTTTACAAATGATTGGGTGATTTTTTCTCTATATCCAAAAGGTTCATGTGAATGTTACAAATTCAAGTGTAAGTATCTTACGGAATATTGAGAACACAAGGAATTGGGGGAAGGGCGCGAAGCCTTTCCCCCTTTTGCCTCTGCGGTAATGTCTCCCGGTGAATTACAGGATGCCTCTTCTATCCTACAATGAGCAATTCAGGAGTAACTATTCAGCGATAGGGTACGATAAGTCATCAGTCCTCGAATAAGGCTTGAGTAGCATTGAATGGTGTGCTGTTGTGTTTCTTTGCAGTTTCAACAGTTGAATGTAATTCGAGAAATGCGTCAGCTCCTAAATCGGAGCGGAGAAATCGAACATAAAGGATAAAAAAGAGAGGAAGGACATCCAAAGTCTTTCCTCTTTTTGGTTCTATGGTCGTGAGAAATCAGGTACAGTCGTTTTGAATCTGTAGCCATTGTTGCAAACGCCATTAGATTTTAGATTATTTGCTATACTGCCAGGATTCATCCCAAGAGCTTTAGCGGCATCATTCATGGTATTAAAATCTTGCCATGTTCCGTCTGGTGCAAAAGCCCGGACTGCTTTACCACGTTTTTGTTGGGCGAGTTTCATATTTGCTCTGGCTGCATCTTTTTCTGAATACTTTCAGCCAATTCTCCCATATCCAAGAGGGTATCGAAGAGAATGAATGATTGTTTCTCTGTTGTCATAGTATTTAAGTTTAATGTTATGAACAAGACTATTCTTATTCATACTTTAGGCGTTGACCTTCCTTAAAGCGAGTTTCGAGGTATTTACTTTACACACGTTGTTTCATGTTTTAAGGGGCGAAAAAAAGGGAAGAAAGCCCATAAAAAGGGTTCTTCCGTTAAATGCGTAGACGCTTGTCGTGTAGAGCGTATAGCTTTAACGTGAAGAATTCATCATTTCTGAATCCATACATTTGTCTTTTCAGCACTTTAATCTTGTTGTTTATACCTTCAGTAGGGCCATTTGATATCGGGTAGTCATACCATGCAAGTATATATGGCTTGTAGGCCCGCAAGGTAGCAGCCATTTTGACCAATGGCTGTATTTTTGAATCCATGGCCTGCCGCACCCATTCGTTTAGCACCAATTCTGCATCATCCTTGTTGGTTTGGTTCCATATTTCCCTCAAGTCTTCTTTCAGGTAATATGCAATCATCAACGGTTCATTCAAGTTCAGCACATTGTCAAGTCTTGTCTTGTATTTTGCGTCAAAGATGTCGTTGCCGTTTCTCAGCAATATCCAGCGCGTGCCCTTGATTACCTTACGCTTGTTAACGTCTTTCTCAGCATGCCACAACTGGCGGCGCAACTGGTCTATCCTTTCATTCATGAGCTTTACCACATGAAAATGATCCACGACAAGAGAGGCATTGGGGAGATTTGCCGTTACCGCCCCCGTATAAGCAGACGACAAGTCTGTGCATACGGCTTTTATGTCATTCTTTCTGTCTCCGAGCTTGTTCCAGAATTCCTCAAGCGAAGCCTTGCCGTTACCGTCACCTACAAAGACAATCCGCCCGGTTTCCAAGTCTACGACTATCGTCTTGTAAACTTGTCCCTTGTGGGTAGCGAACTCGTCTATGGATATGTATCTGAGGTTTGAAAGGTCCGGGCTGCCATACTCCTTTTGCAGGAACTCCATCTGTATGTTCCGCACCATGTCCCAGGATACATCCAGGAACCATGCAATGTCCTGTATGGTTGCAAAGCGCGACAAGTCTATAACCATATTGGCGAAAGCGGTCGTATGCCTGCGCTTGCCTTTTGCGAAATCGACATCCTCGTTCTTTATGCAGCCACAATCAGAACATTTGACACGTTGGATCTTCATCTCGACGAAAGTCTTTGAACAACCTATCGGCACGCTCACAAAGCGTCTGGCCGTGAAACCATTACGGACTACATTATGGCTTCCACACTCCGGACAGCAAAGTTTGTCTGATGGAGTTTGGATATTCAAAACTATTTTATTACTTTCGCAACGCATATCCAAACATTCTTGCAAGGATATGCCAAAAGCTTTATGCATTATGCTGGCATTCATTTATCATTGAGTTTGGTCACTACAAAGATAGATGATGCCAGCTTTATTTTTATCATAATATAAAAATTTTTTTTCTATCTATGCATTTAACGGAAAAACCGGTTTATTTACCCGAAATTCAAGCACAAACCCACTTATAAAAGCCAAGCTTCAACAGGCATACAGACACAAAAAATCCTCCATAATCACTACAAGGACTATGGAGGATAATTCTATATAAATATCTGACTGTCAGATAATTACTTCTTGTTGAGGGCGAGGTCGATAGCTACGGCGATAGCCACTGTAGCACCTACCATCGGGTTGTTACCCATACCCAGGAAGCCCATCATCTCTACGTGGGCAGGTACTGAAGAAGAACCTGCGAACTGAGCGTCAGAGTGCATACGGCCCATGGTGTCGGTCATACCGTAAGAAGCAGGACCAGCAGCCATGTTGTCTGGGTGAAGAGTACGTCCGGTACCACCACCTGAAGCCACTGAGAAGTAAGGCTTGCCTGCAGCGAGACGCTCCTTCTTGTATGTACCGGCTACCGGGTGCTGGAAACGTGTCGGGTTTGTAGAGTTACCGGTGATGGAAACGTCTACATCCTCGCTCCAGTTGATAGCCACACCCTCGCGAACGTCGTTTGCACCGTAGCAGTTCACCTTTGCACGTGGACCGTCAGAGTAAGCGATGCGGTTAACGACCTTCAGCTCGCCAGTGTAGTAGTCGAATTCTGTCTGTACGTATGTGAAACCGTTGATACGGCTGATGATCATGGCAGCGTCCTTGCCGAGACCGTTGAGGATAACGCGCAGAGGATTCTTGCGAACCTTGTTTGCCATCTCAGCAATCTTGATGGCACCCTCAGCGGCAGCGAATGACTCGTGGCCGGCGAGGAATGCGAAACACTGTGTCTCCTCGCGGAGCAGACGTGCAGCGAGGTTACCGTGGCCAAGACCAACCTTACGGTCGTCGGCAACAGAACCAGGGATGCAGAATGCCTGCAGACCCACGCCGATAGCCTCTGCACACTCAGCAGCAGTCTTGCAGCCGCGCTTGATGGCGATGGCAGCACCGCAAACGTATGCCCACTTTGCATTCTCGAAGCAGATACGCTGAGTGTCCTCACACATCTGATAAGGATCAACACCTGCAGCCTCGCAAATCTCGTTAGCCTCTTCTACGCTCTTGATACCCTCAGCGTTGAGGGCAGCGAGAACCTGCGCCTCGCGACGCTCCTGACTTTCGTAACTTACTTTTCTAATCATGTCTTTGTTTCTCCTTATTATTCTTTACGTGGATCAATAGCTTTAACAACTCCCTGCTCGGCGGTGGTGCGTCCGTAAGAGCCTGTGAACTTCTTCACTGCCTCGTTGGCGTCCATACCGTTCTTGATGGCCTCCATCATCTTGCCCAGGTGTACATACTCGTAACCGCAAACCTGGTTGTCCTTGTCGAGGAACTGGCGTGTGATATATCCCTCGGTGAGCTCGAGGTAGCGTGTGCCCTTGGCAACAGTACCGTAGAGAGTACCAGTCTGTGAGCGGAGTCCCTTGCCGAGGTCCTCAAGACCGGCACCGATTGTCAGACCACCCTCAGAGAATGCACTCTGTGTGCGTCCGTAAACGATCTGCAGGAAGAGTTCGCGCATGGCAGTGTTGATGGCGTCGCAAACGAGGTCTGTGTTGAGAGCCTCGAGGATTGTCTTGCCTGGCAGGATTTCTGATGCCATGGCAGCAGAGTGGGTCATACCCGTGCAACCGATAGTCTCAACGAGAGCCTCCTGGATAACGCCGTCCTTAACGTTGAGAGACAGCTTGCAGGCGCCCTGCTGAGGAGCACACCAACCCACACCGTGTGTGTAGCCGGAGATGTCTTTGATTTCTTTAGCATAAACCCATTTTCCTTCCTCTGGGATAGGAGCTGGTCCGTGGTTTGGGCCTTTGGCCACAACGCACATGTTCTTTACTTCTGTTGAATAAATCATAATGTTATTATAATATTATAATGTATTGTGTCTCACTAATACCTTCTCGATTATCGATAATGCAGTTTTCGATTTGTCGTTGTTGTCGTTTCCCGATCTGTCGATGATGCCGTCTGCCGGCTTGTAGCTAATACCGTTTCGAGTCTTGTCATGCCGTTTCCGTTTCCGTGGTTGGCAAACATGGCTCGCTCTGGAGCTGCCACGATAACGGTATGGCTCTTTTTACGTGGCAAAATTACAAAGAAAATCTGATATACCCCGTACCCTTATGTAAATATTTTATGTCATTCACACTATTTAGTGAGGTTTGTCAATCCATAGTGCTGACTTTGTCAAGACGGGTTTGCAAAGTGGGTGTTATCGGCTGTAGAAATGAATAATCCCCGTGGCGTCTTTCGATGCCACGGGGATTGTATTGGATGTTAGTCTGGTCTATGTCATTATCTTGCTATGCGTACGCTCTTTGTCTCAGAGCCGTTGCTCATCTGGAGGATGAATACGCCGTGCTTGCCGCTACCGATGTTGTTGTTCATAGCGCCCTTCTCTACGCAGCGTCCCTGCAGGTCGAAGAGAGAGTATGTGGTGAAGCCTTCAGCGTTAGCCTTCACTGTGTCGATAGCGTCAACTTCGCCAACCTTTGTGAAGTCTGAGTAAACAGTGCGCTGGTGTGGAGTGTAGTTTACAGTGCCGTCCTCGTGAACCTTGTTGAAGAAATCGAATGAGTAAGCTACGATCTCTGTCTGGTAGTCATAGGCAGCATCGTATGTGTAAACGTCCTTGTGGGCATAGTAGAGTTCGATTGGAGAGCCGTATCCGCATCCCCACTGCTCATCGCCACACTTCACGCCTTTTTCATTGTAGTAGTAAACATACTTGCTCAATGAAATCTCATCTGCGCCTTTCTCTCCGTCGCCGTTCTTATCCCACCAGCTTTCGTCATAGTAGTAGTAAGAACCGTTATCGTCAATTAGCTTGTTTGTCATGACGTCACTGCCAGTTCCGTTGAGGTATGTATAAGTCGCCTCATACTCAGGATACTTCTCACCGTATGTGATTGCATAGTCACCGTAGTCCACACCGCGATAATTGAATCTGTATTCAGTAGCGCGGCAATTGCCCATACGGAAGTTGTCGTTTATGTTCACGAACTGGTCGTCACACTCTTGCCATTTCAAGTTATGGAATCTCCTAATCTCGCCCAATACGTTTGCCTGTGCGTCATTGTCCCATATCTGGTCCTCCATCACCACTGATGAAGGATGGCCGGTAGCCTCGTCGTATGTAGGAGTGATACGCTGGTTGATATACTCCTTCTTCTTGTCATCGTATCTGTAGTTCACATACAGAGTCACGCGGCCCTTGTCGTCGCGGGTAATCTCTGTGCGGAAGCAGTTCTCTGGAGACATCTTGGTGAGCTGCTTTGTCACGACGCTGTATTCATACATCATGGCACCAGTCTGTAGACCCTTCACCACGTTGTCCCAAGTCTTCTCGATTTTCCAGTCGCCCTTCCATGTCTCTTTGTCGCCGCTGTATTCAAAGAGTACGAGCGTCTCGTTTCCGTCCTCGTCATACTCGTATGTGTAGCGCGAATATTTCTGGTTTGCAACCTCAGCCTTAGGGTCGTAGCTGAGCTTTGTCTTCACGCGGCCCTTCTCGTCGTAGGTGTAAGTGTACTCCTCGGCTGCCTTTTCTGCCCATCCGTCGTCTTTGTCGTTTCTGTAGAAGATCTGCTCCTTAGCAGGGCGCATGATGTCAGAAACCGCCTTCTTGGCTACCGGGCTCTGTGCTGGAGCGTAAACACCTGATACACTCTCAAGTGAGATGCGCTGGTTTTGTACAGGGTTCTGTGCATTTGCAGATTGTGCAGCGAAGATGGCCGCGAACGAAAGTAAAGTAAATATTCTCATAAGCTTAAATTTATTTAGTTGATAATTTAATCAGTTGTTGTATGTTTCTCTCTAACGTTTCCTTTCTTGCAATTTATACTGTTTTTCATCTTTCCTCATTGCAATTTTGCTTCTTGAATAACGTTCCGCTTGCAAAAGTCGAGATATTTTTTGAGATGTACAAATAAAATCCAAAAAATATTAGATAAAAATTGGCAATATGATTAAAATCTTTCTTTTAAAGTGTCAAATTGATAACCTTTTATTATATGTAAAAACTCCCCATACGGCATGAAGCGCAATATGGGGAGTATCGTGGTGTCTTTTTTTTTTGTCAGGATTGCGTTCCGATGATTGCTCCTTAGCCTCTCGGTCCGCAATTATTTATTTCTATACATCTCAGCCTGCTGCTGGATGAGGGCTGCGTCGTTGAAATAGTTTATCTTCATAGCCTCGCGAACCTCGTCGAGAGTCTTTGCTGCCACTTCGCGTGCTGCCTCGCTGCCCTTCTTCAGGATGTTGTAAACCTCAGGGATGTCCTGCTCAAACTCATGGCGGCGCTGGCGGATAGGTTCAAGGCGCTTGTCGAGCACCTTGATGAGGAACTTCTTGCATTTCATGTCGCCCAGACCGCCACGCTGGTAGTGGTCCTTCAGTTCATCGAGATTTTTATACTCTGGCCAGAACTCAGCGAAGTCGTCCTCTGTAGAGAATGCGTCGAGATATGTGAACACGGTGTTGCCCTCCACCTTACCCGGGTCTTCCACGCGCAAGTGGCCCGGATCGGTGTACATTCCCTTCACTTTCTGCTGCATTTCCTTCGATGAATCCGACAAATATATGCAGTTTCCGAGGCTCTTGCTCATCTTCGCCTTACCGTCGGTTCCCGGCAGTCGGCAGCACACCTGATTGGTAGGCAGCATGATTTTCGGTTCCACGAGCACGTCGCCATAGATATAGTTGAAGCGCTTCACTATTTCGCGGGTCTGCTCCAGCATCGGCTCCTGGTCCTCTCCGGCCGGCACGGTGGTAGCCTTGAAAGCCGTGATGTCGGCAGCCTGAGAAATAGGGTATGTGAAGAAGCCTACAGGGATGCTCGTTTCGAAGTTTCTCATCTGAATCTCCGTTTTCACCGTAGGATTTCGCTGCAGGCGCGACACGGTGACGAGGTTCATGAAGTATACCGTCAGTTCGGCGAGCTCCGGAATCATAGACTGTACGAAGAGCGTCACTTTCTCCGGGTCGAGACCTGCAGAGAGATAGTCGAGAGCCACTTCGATGATGTTCTGTCTGACCTTTTCTGGATTGTCAGCATTATCAGTGAGAGCCTGCACATCTGCGATGAAAACGAACATTTTGTCGAAATCACCCTCGTTTTGCAGTTCCACGCGGCGGCGCAGCGATCCCACGTAATGACCTAAGTGTAGGCGTCCCGTCGGACGGTCGCCAGTGAGTATAATCTTTCCCATTTTGTTGTATATTTTGTTGTTTTTATTGTTTATTCCGTATTTCGTTCCTTTGGAACATGGATTCTGCCATGCGGATTCTGTGGCGTTTCCCATTTCCGCCTTCGTTTCAATCTCATGGCAATTCTCCGCTTTGTGCATTGTCTTGGTAGCGCAACAAGGCGAAAAACTACAAAAAATGCCGATTTCATCGGTATTAACCCTTTGATATTGTAAAATTACGTCATATTTTCCAAACTTCCAAACTTTTGTCCTTAAAACAAGGATTTACAGCTTTTAGTACACTGCTCTTTAGAGGTCTTGTTCCTGTGTCTCCTGACTTGAAATTGATGACACTATCCCTGACGGAGAGACAGGGAGCAATGATGGTGACTATAGAATTGCTATTTCACTAAAAAATCCTCAAAACTGTCAGATTGTCTGGTTTTTTCATGTAGTGCTTTGATATTCAGGCAGTTGACTGTCAGACAACTGTCAGGCAATTGTCTGGATGGTTTGCTGATGAGAGGAAGTATCAGATGGCAGGAATTCAGATGGCAGGAATTGCATGTGTTGGCAGAATCCAGAAAACAGGAATATGGATATTACAACATTAACTTATTGGGCAGCCGCCTGGCGCATTTTCTGCCCAAGTGGGGCAAGCAGCGTGCCCAAGTGGGGCAAGCACGTTGCCCAACATGGGCAAGCA
>ERZ791573.283-NODE-283-length-32024-cov-4.057306_pt1 | contig 32024 bp, 31 predicted proteins | sample MGYA00509971_ERZ791573 | MGnify/ENA primary metagenome ERZ791573 (study PRJEB30046, sample SAMN00791921) | human gut metagenome | study: EMG produced TPA metagenomics assembly of the A metagenome-wide association study of gut microbiota in type 2...
CCATGATAACAATGTGATTTTCCATTGAAATAAAACAATAGATTATAATTATTAGATATCTTTGTAATTGTGTTTTTTATAGTACTTAACCTTATATTTATGAAACAGCTAAAGGTTATATATCAAATAGGGATGATTCTGCGGCTAATAATTTCTTATTTTCTAGCACTTATCTTAATGCCAATAGCTTGGCTTTGCAGGCTATTTCGTAAATAGATTTATTTCTTTTCGAATGGATTTTTGTAAACTCCGAGCAGTTGCTGTGTAAAGTAATAAAAGAATTGCATATCGTCCACAAAATAGCGTTTGAATAGCCGTCTAGGTTCTTTTAAGCATCGATATAGCCATTCCATGCCTAATTTTTGCCAAATTATAGGGGCACGTTTTAAGGTTCCGGCTTCGAAGTCGATAGTAGCTCCTAGCCCCATAAAAATATCTACTCCAGACATTTGGTCTCGATATTTCATTATCCATTTTTCCTGTTTGGGGGCACCTACACCTACTAAAACTACATTGGCTCCGCTTTCATTTACAATACGAATAAGTTTTTCACATTCATCCGGCTTTTTTTCGAAACCGTAGGAAGGAGAGTGAGCACCCACTACTATATTTCTTCCAACTTTTTGGTTAATCCTTTCCATTGCTTTAATGGCAACTCCTTCTGCAGCTCCGAGTAAGAATATTTTGCAGTTAGGATCATCTTTATGATATTCATAAAATGCAGTGAAGAAGCTAGAACCAGGTATAGCTTCTGGTAATGGCTTTTTAAGAAGTTTGGAGAGGAGATAAAGAATTTTGCTATCGCAGATTATCCATTCTGCTTGTTGGTATACATCATAAAATTCTTTATCTTTTTGTAGTTTTACTAAATGATCTACATTAGGGGTAATGAGAACTCCTTTTTTCAGGCTTTTTAACAACTCTGATTGAGTTATTATTTGAATATTAGTATTTAAAAATGGTGTTGTTTTCATTTTAATAGAGATTGATATATATGAGTCAAATCAGTAAATACTTTTTTAGGAAAGAAATTCTGAACAACTTGGTAAGCTTTTTCACCATGTGTTCTAATATCCTCTGGATGCTCTATATAATGTTTAATAGCCTCTGCTATTTCCTTTTTATTTCCAGGTTGTACTAAGATGCCGTTTTCATGTGTTTTTATGACTTCAGGAATTCCACCAACAGGAGTCGATATTGTTGGATGTTTATAACTCATAGCTTCAAGGATGGCTATAGGAAGTCCTTCATTATAGGATGGTAGTATGTATACATCCTCCCAATTAAGACATTCGGTTTTTTTATTTCCAGAAATCCATCCTTCGTAGCTGACGAAGTCTTCTAACTGATGTTCTTTTATGAATTGTTTTATATTTCCATCTACTTCATTGCCTCCCATTCTTAATAGCAGTTTGTCTTTAAAGTATTCTCTATTGTCGCTGATGGCTTGAAGTAAATCAAACCCACCTTTACGTATGCTTATTTCTCCCATAAACATAAGATGTAGTTTGGTATCTTTTCGGGGAAGTTTTCTAAATTCGGGAGGTGATACAATATTGTTTAAAACTTGGATTTTATTTCTATCAACTCCTATTGAACTGAAATATTCTTTCCACGATTCAGATAGGACAATTAAAGCATCACATTTATTTAAAGTTTGACTTATGTTAATTTTGTCATTGCTGTTTTTATAAAATTCTACAAAATCAGCAGCGTGTTCGTGAAGAATCACTTTTTTATTTAACTTTTTGGCTAAATTGATAAAAATTCTACAGCGATAGAAGGAAGCATTAGCAGCACCATGGATATGAATTATTTTAATGTTTCTATTAAAAAAACATTTGAAACACATTCTGGCAATGGCCTGTAATGCATATCCCGATTTTATCAGTTTATTACCTAACTTCCATGTAGGAATAAACTGCATATTTTCTATGTATTTATCATACGATACAAGAACGGCAGTCATTCCTCCTTTTGTTTTCATTGAAACTCCTAAAAATAAAACTTGTTTAGAGAGTTCTTTCTTGATAAGAAAAAGATTCATGTTTATATTTATTTGAGAGCATTTTGGAGAAATTTAATACTGTGTTCTCTTAAATTATTTAGTTGATTATCAACAAAACTCCATTCTATTTTTGAATTTATTTTCTTCATTATATCTCCTGCTTCAAAGATATGTTCTTTATTGATGTGTAGAATATTAAATAAAGAATCTATTCTTGAATTACGATTCGTTTTACTAGAAGATGCAAATCTATAAAAGGTCATAAATTGGCGGTGAAATATGATTGAGAATACGGTGCAATGGAAAGAGTCTGTACAAACATATTCGGCTTCACTTATGTATTTTATGAAATCATTAGGATCTACAAAATATGGAGCTTCATCACCAAATGATTCGTCTTCAGGTACATATTCATCCATATGGCGTATAGTAATTATTTTATAACCTGTTTGAACTTTTAATTTATTGACTTCTTTGCGTGCATTTTGATTTGTTCCTAGAAAATAACAAAATATATAAGGTTCTTTTTTTTGAACAGTTGATGTGGCTATTTCTTGAGTCCATTCTTCTTTGTTAAATAAAAGAGTAGGGTCAGCTACAACTGTTGCTTTTTTATTTGATAATGATTCTACAATTTCTTTACCTTGTTGTTCTCTTACACCAATAACTTGGAATCTGTTTAAATATTCTCCTGTTGCTTTTTGTTGAAATTTGGGGATTTCAGATACCCCAAAACTTGAAGCATATGCTATTTTGGGGATAGATGTATCTACAAATAAAAGGTTGAAAAATTTATTTGGTAAACTCATTGGAGTCCAAACTTGATCACTTCCAACGACGATAGCATCATAATTTTTAGAACCTTCATGTAAATTGTTAAAACCAACGTATTCATGAAAGAGTGGTACTAAATTTTTTTCTTTATATTTGTTTACAGCTTGTGTACGTTGTTTTATTCCATTGGCATATTGAGGATATTTTTTTAATGTACTATTTTGGGTAAAACGGTTGTATAATTCTTTACCTTCACCTGATCTTATGGCATTTACGATAAAAGCTATTTTTTGCCAGAAAGATAGACATTTTTTATATTGAATGATTTCACATTCATATCCTAATTGTTGTATTTTTTTTAGCATTGCATAACCCTGTAAAGATGTACCATAGTTATTGTGATTAGGGGTATATGCTATAACGCATCCTATTTTCTTTTTCATAATGTTATTTTATTTTAAATTATAATTAAATATTTTTTCACTATTAAAGCTACCTAGAAGGAGTACTCCTTTGTCATTTATTTTAAGCGGAAGTATCATTTTTCCGTTTGTTACATTAATTAAATTTTCATATTTAGAACCCCTTGTAGGGTTGGGCTTGCTAAAAATTGCGACTCCTCGTTCACAAAAATTTACATATATTTTATCTTTGTAAATGTCTATATGAGAAGGTTGTGGGTCTCCGGTTTTCCTGCTATACCATTCGGATTGAGGTATGAGTACTGATTGTTGCTTTATATTATTAATATCTGATATATCATAAATCATAATACCTCGATAATCATTTTTAGTTCCAAAAGTGTTTATTGTAGGTCCCAATGAAGAATAAAGATAGGGATAATCAAGAACAAGGCGGAAAGTTTGTAAACCATTTGGTAATGTTGTTCCATTTACTTGTGGATCTTGAATGGCTATATGTGCTGCCAAATGCGTATGTGATGGATTTGTAATATTATAAATACTCAGTCCTTCGTTGAAACGGGCAAAAGCTACATAGAGTGCTGTATCTTTTTCAATAAATTCACATCCTTGGAATTCTAAAGGTTTGTTAGTGCGAAAGGAATAAGTAAGTTTAGGTTCTTTAGGATTATTTATATTATAAAGATTGAACCCTTGTAATCCAGATACTATAAGATTATTACCATGAATCTTTGCTTCAATCATACTATAATCTGCATCATATTCGTTAATAATTTGCAAATCTTGTTTTCTCATGACTAATAATTTCCCTTTTAGATATCTTTTGGATTTACTTCTATATATTCCTCCAATATAACTTCTTGCTGCTACATATAGATAGTCTTTATTTATAGCTCCACTACGTCCAATTAAATGTCCAATAAAGCAATTATGACAAAAAGAATCATTTTCTGCTAATAGCGTTGTTTTACCATCGTTGTCAATAATCCATTTTCGCACTCCAAAGTATCCAAAACTATATATAGTATCTCCTTCAGTCGTTAGATAAACTGTTTGTTTTGCAAAGTTTCTATATATTGCTGTGCGGAGAGGAGGATTTTTATAAATAATTACATAGCCAGTAATACAACAGAGAAGTATAACTCCTCCGATAAAAGAATATAGATATTTTTTCTGCATTTATTGTAGAATTTTACGTAGTTCGTGATCCCAAATATTTAATATGTCATCTAATGAATATTTGTTAGGTTGGGATAAAATTTTTAATGACATGTCTTCTATAATCGCTTCATTTATTAGTAATTGTGTTAATTTTTCTATGTACATTTTTATATTATTATTAGGTATAATATATCCGGTTTTACCATTATCTATTAAATCGTGTAATGCTGCAAAACTATCAAAAGCGATAGGTACACATCCATAATGCATTGCTTCAATTAATGTCATAGGAAGACCTTCCCAAATGGATGTCATCATAAATATTTTACTTTTCTTATAATAACTTTGAACTTTTGTTGAGTGTCCTTCAAAGGAGATATTGTCAATATTGCTTGCTTTTTGCTTATAGGTATTGATATCTGGTCCGTCACCAACAATAATAAGTTTCCAATTTGGAAATTTTTTGTGTATTTTTTTCCATATTTTTATAGCAACAAAAATTCGTTTTTGATCTTCTTGCATTCTGGATACTATCAATATTATATTATCTTTTTGTGTGTTATCATATGAGTCATAAAAAGGACATGGATTAGGTATTGCTATTAGTTTGTTCTCTTTGTCTCTAACGTTATAGGTCTGTTTAAATGATTTTAGGTAAGATTTAGAAAGCAGTAGATATTTATCCGATATATGGTAAGAACCTATGACTTTACTTTTATGAGGATTTTTATAAATAAATTCTTTTATTTTTTCTTTAATGTAAACTCGTGGCAATACTAATCCGAATTTATTTTTATTAACCCAATTATCAGGGGAAGCATGTAGTGAAATAATGATTTTTATAGGTACTTCTGCTTTTAGTCGTATGAAAACATGTTGATATTTGAGACTTTGAAAAACTCTATTTACTACTACAATTACTTGAATATTATTAGTAGTAATAAACTTCTTTATTGACTCTGCTATTAAAAATGAAGAATTGTACGGATTTATTTTTATTTTTTTTGTTTGTGGTATATCCTTATTATCTACATTTGTATATATGAAAAATGTATTGTAACCAATGTTGTCAAGGTTTTTTGCTATGATTTGGGTTACTCTTTCTGTACCTCCGATAAAAGGATTTATATTTGAAACGAAAAAAGCAATATTAGCCATGATTTTTAAATAAAATTGGTAAATAATTCTGTATAATAAGCTACTATACGTTCTGTTGAATATGTTTTGTTTGTATAATTGATCATATTTTTTTTTAAAGAAGCGTATTCAGAATTTGGTAAATTAATACAGTATTTCATTACATTTGCTAGAGATGTGCTATTCTCTACTTCAAAGAAGAATCCGTTTGTACCTTCAATAACTTCCTCTTTAAAAGAACCTATATTACTAGTTATGACTGGTACATTGTAGTTGAAAGCAAGTTTTAATACTCCCGATTGTGAAACGCTCCTATAAGGAAATACTGAATAATGGGATGTGGCAAATAAATCTAATAATGCTTCATTTGAAACAAAATGCGGATTACATTCAAATATTTCAGGATGTTTTATTTTACTTTCATAGAATTCCCAATTGTTGCATCCTCCATTAATTGATACTTTAAAGTTTCTATATCCTTGTTCATATAATAGCTCTGCAGCTTCGATAAGTAAATCAATATTTTTTTGATAAATAATGCTACCAAATGAAAGGAATCTAATATAATTTGTAGGCAGTGTTAATGGAGAAGTTCCAAAATTCTTTAAGGGTAATACCATTGTATGTATTTTATTTTGAGGATAAGTCTTCTTCATAAGTTCTGCTTGGGATTTAGAGAACATATTTACATACTTCGAATGTTTAAATAAAGTATTATATCCAAAAGTCCGTATAAAACCAAATGCTGAACTGTCATTTTGTACTTTGCCATCATGAGCTGCAAAAATGGTTTTATTGTTTTTTAAAAAAAGTGACATAATGGCAAATGCAGGTTCTGGAGATACGTTGCAATATATAATGTCTGGTTTGAGAGTTCTAATAGTAAGCAATAGTTTGTAATAAAAATATAGGCTTCTTGGATCTCGAATGCGATATATATTTGTTCTCCAATAAATTTTAAAATTAGGTAGATCTTTGAATATATTAAAGGCTGATTCTGGTAAATAATTTTTTTTAGTTCTTAGAATAAGCCAATGTATTTCAAATTTTTGGGCGAGTTGACTCATGACATTGTAGTTATAATCTGTTTCTGTAAAACAAGCCCCAGTTATCCAAACAATCTTTTTTTTTTGCATGAATAATATAGTAATTTATGATTATTAATTGAATTATGTGTTAAAAAGGTTATTTAGATTCATCAACAGCTTTTCTTAAAGCATTGATAAATCCACGACCATATGTTAAATCTGGCTCCATCATATTTCCTTCTCCCCATTCATTCCATGACTTTAGAAATAGTATGGGATTTTCTTTATCTTTTACGATATTTAATGCTTCCTTACAATGAAAATAGAATGTATCTGGATTAGCATTAATTAGTAGTGTACCATTCCATCCTGAACGTGGTGTATGGTCCCATTGTGGTAAAATAACGGGAATTACATCTTCTGCTCGATCCACATCAGTGATAAGATTATGATAGATTTTTTGATAATCTTCCATGAATGGAGGACGATGTATCATAAAACCTTTAAGTTCTTTCTTCCATTTGGAAAGGCGGCGGAATATTTTATCTTCTAACTTTATACCGCTACGAGTTTTACGTCCTAATCTTTGATAAGAAACAGAGTTATATCCTTTGTTTAGATATTCACTTTTTTCATAGCGTGTATCAGTCATATTGGCTACAAGATAAAGATCTGGAAAACCTGATTCACAAGTCCATTTTTTTAGGTTATGAATATATTCAATGGGTAGATGAATTGGATCGAATATATATAATAGTGGCTTTCCATTAATTTTTACATATCGTTTGTCTTTGAAAGCCTTAAGAAGAAATTGAAAATGCATTTTTTCATCTTCAATACCAGGATATGTTTGCTCCATTAACATTTTTTGTGTAATAGATCCATCACTATTCCAATTCTTAGCAAACCATGAGTGATTTGCCCATCCAAGACAAAAAGGGAAATCTGGTTTACCGGAGTCTAATACTTCATTGAATATTTCTGGAATTAGACGTTTGCCATTACCAAACCAATAATGCCAGTAGCAAAAGGCCGTAACTCCAGCATCACGTGCCATTTGTGCTTGTTGCTCACGAATAATAGGCAGTCGTAAGTCATAGTATCCTAATTCGGTCGGTACTCTCGGTTGATTGTGTCCTTTGAATAAAGATTTTGCTTTGCCTACATTGGTCCACTCTGTAAAGCCTTTTCCCCACCATTCGTCATTTTCCTTAAAGGGATGATATTGTGGTAGGTAAAATGCTATAATTTCAGTTTTCTTCTTTGTCATAATGCTATACTTATTATCTATTTATTGGTTAATGTCCATTTTTAATGTATCGTATGAAGAAAATTGTTTTTTATGTTTCCCTTTTTAATAACTCAAAAAATGGGATTGATTAATATAGATTTCAATAGTTGTTAGTAAAAGATTCTCGTAAATTCTTCGGCTATTGACAATTTCTTAGAAGGATTTTTTTACTATCAAGTAATGGTAGTTCGTTCATATTATAAATTGAAATCACTACTGTCCCGTAAAAGTGGATAAATAGTTCTTTGAAACTATTGAAATATAGTTAATTACACGGTTTTTTGAAATGAAACGGACTTGATTTTGCAATTTTGCAGACTAATACAAATGGCTGCTATGTTCCAAGACAAATACGTATTCTCTCAATTAACCGCTTTTCTGAACAGGACTCAGTTTAACAACTATGTTCGCAAGTATGGTGGCAACCGATATGTGAAACATTTCACTTGCTGGAATCAGATGCTCGCGATGATGTTTGGACAACTGAGTAACCGTGAGAGCCTGCGAGACTTAATCGTTGCTTTCGAGGCGCATAGAGCCAAGCAATATCATCTTGGTTTAGGTCGTGAACCGATAGCCAAGACAACTCTTGCGACAGCGAACCAGAACCGTGATTACAGAATCTTCGAAGACTTTGCATTCTATATGATGAAGGAAGCCTGCGAGAAGCGGACGACCAACATCCTTGACATTTCCGGAAAGAAATATGCGTTTGATTCAACAACGATTCCGTTATGTCTTGCAACATTCCCATGGGCAAAGTTCCGAAACAAGAAAGGAGGAGTTAAGGCTCATGTCTTATATGACATTGAAGCACAAGTTCCTGCCTTCTATACCGTAACCACTGCATCAAAGCATGATTCTACATTACTGTCTTCAATCCATTATGAACCAAATGCTTATTATATCTTCGACAGGGCTTATGATTCCTTTAAAGAACTCTATAAGATACATCTTACAGACTCTTTCTTTGTTGTCAGAGCCAAGACGAATTTAAAGTATAAGACAGTCCAATGGAAGCGAAGAATGCCAAAGAATATAATGACAGATGCGGAAGTGAAACTGACCGGCTATCTCTCCGAGAAGAAATATCCTGAGTCATTCAGACTCGTCCGATATTACGATGAAGAAGATGACCGTGAGTTCACTTTTTTGACAAATGCAAAACAACTTTCTGCACTGGATATCGCCAATCTTTATAAGAAAAGATGGTTAATCGAGCTGTTCTTCAAATGGCTCAAGCAGCATCTCAAGATAAAGAAATTCTGGGGCACAACAGAGAACGCTGTTCGCATACAAATCAGTGTGGCTATTATCACGTACTGTCTTGTGGCTATTGTACAACATGATATGAAGTTGAAACGTTCAACCTATGAAGTTTTGCAAATTCTCAGCATATCATTGACTGACAAAACCCACTTGCGTGACCTGTTCGATAAGACTAATTTCAATGATGTCAAAGATCTAAATAATCCCCTTATTCCGGGGCTATTTGATTAATTGTTTAACTCGTCCCATTTTAACGGGACACTAATGTATAGATTGTTTTAAATAAATACAAATTTTCGGCACTATTCAGAAATAGTGCCGAAAATTTGCTATATTTGCAGGCAAAAACAGGATATAATATGAGTAACAAAACAACGACATCCATACTTGAATACGCTGAAGTACACCGTGATTTCAGCATGGATGACTTGTTTGCCTATCTTCACGAAAAGGTTGGCATAAGCAAGTCTTCCTTGTCATGGTATCTGTTCAAGCTCGTGAATGAAAATGCATTGGTCAGAACCGGACGCGGAATGTATGCTAAAGTCATGAAACAGTCCTTTGTTCCTAAACTCATAGGTGAAGTAAGAGAAATTTACGATTCGTTGCTGGTCAATTTCCCATTTGCGAAGTTCTGCGTCTATCAGGGGGATATTATCGCAACCTTGCAGCATCACCTTTCTTCCAACCGTGTTGTCTATGTGGAAACAGACAGGGATTCGGCAGAAACGGTTTTCAACTTTTTGAAAGACGGGAACCGTGACGTCTATCTGCGACCGGACAAAGATATGATTTACCGATATGTAGATATGGACAGCCGTGTCTTTTTTGTGAAAAATTTGGTCTCGGAAGCTCCTTTGCAGAAAGTATCAGATGTACCGATGCCTACACTGGAAAAGCTGTTGGTGGATATATTGAGGGATGCGGATTTCTTCTACCTACAAGGCAGTGAAAGCGAGCATATCTTTGAAAATGCCTTTAATCTGTACGCTGTCAATCGAAATCGGCTATTCAGGTATGCCGGCAGACGTAAGGCAAAAGAAGAAATATTGTCCATATTAGAAAATCTGAACATAAAATGATAAAGAAGGAGTGTTTTACGGCAGAATGGATCGAACAGGTTTCATCCGAATTGCACTATAATGATAAAAATCTGATAGAGAAAGTAATCCGTGCCCTGTCCCTGCTTGAAATGCTGGTTAAAGCCGGGTGTCCACTGGTTTTTAAGGGAGGAACGGCACTTATGCTCATACTTGGGAAATCTGCTCATCGTCTGTCAATCGACATTGATCTTATCTGTCCCCCTGGAACCAACATTGAAGACTATCTGAAATCATTTGCCGATTTCGGCTTCATCAATCTGGAACTTGTGGAACGCAAGCAACGGGATGATGCGGATATTCCCAAGAGCCATTCCAAGTTTTTCTATCAGATTGCATACCGAAATGACACCGATGCACAATCCTATATCCTGCTGGATGTACTCTACGAGGACATTCATTATTTCCGTACCCAACAAATAGCTATCAACTGCCCGTTCATACGGTTGGAAGGAAAACCATTGATGGTAACAGTCCCGTCCGCAGAAGATATTTTGGGCGATAAACTGACGGCTTTCGCTCCCAACACAACTGGAATACCTTATTACAGGAATGGAAGGTCCTGTTCGATGGAGATAGCCAAACAGCTTTATGATGTGGGGCGGCTGTTTGAAAATGTTTCAGACCTGCAGATTACCAAAGAAGCGTTCCGTAAGATTGCGGTGGTCGAACTTTCATACCGGTCTTTCGGAACGGACATAGGGCAAGTTTTCAATGACATCCGCCAAACGGCACTTTGTATCTCCACACGGGGAAAAGCCGGAGAAGGAGACTTCGACCTGATACAAGACGGAATCATCCGTGTCAAATCATTCATGTACAAGCAGCGTTATCTGATAGACCATGCCATTATTGATGCAGCAAGAGCGGCTTATTTAGCCACGTTAATTGAAAAGGGAATCAATGAAATAGAATCTTATTCCAACAACCCTGCCGATATAAAGGATATGGTCATCCGACCTTCGCTGCCCAACAAACTGAATAAGCTGAGAAGCAACCTACCGGAAGCCTACTACTATTGGGCAAAAACGAGTGAGTTATTGGAAGCATGAAGTTTTACGAACATCGAATGGAAAAGATAAAAGCCGTATTCAACTGGAGCGGGGGAAAAGACTCCGCGCATGCCCTTTGGCGAGCTCGTCAATCGGAGCTATACGACATCGTTGCCCTGCTCACCACAATCAATCGTGACTCGCAACGCTCCAGCATGCACGGTATCCCACTCCCCTTGCTTCAGGCACAAGCAGACAGTATAGGTATTCCCCTGCATATCGTGAATCTCACACCCCAGGGGAACCTTGAAAATTACGCAGAGGCCATGACTTGCGCAGCCCTACATTTCAAGGAGCAAGGAGTAACCCATTTTATTTTCGGGGATATTTACTTGCACGATGTCCGTGCCTACAGGGAGCGACAACTCGCACCACTCGGAATAGAGGTTGTGGAGCCGTTATGGGGAGTAGTCTCCTCGGAAATCGTCATGCAGCAATACCTCGCTTCCGGACTGAAGACGGTCATCGTGACCACGCAAGCCGATGGCTTGGGAATGGATGCCATCGGTCGCGAGGTAGATGCCGACTTTATTGCCTCTCTCCCCAAGGAAATGGATCACAACGGAGAAAACGGAGAATACCACACGTTCTGCTACGACGGACCGATATTCTCCTCACCCGTACTTTTCCGACTGGGAACTCCCTTTAGCCAAAGTTATGACATCCGGCTTGAGGATGGCACGATTCAAACCTATACTTATTGTTTTGCCCATCTTTCCGCCGAACCATAACACGGATTACATTTGCAATCATAAATCAACAATATGGAAAACAAAGGATATATACATGTCTATACTGGCAACGGGAAAGGAAAGACAACGGCCGCATTTGGGCTTGCCATTCGAGTTTTGTGTGCCGGAGGAAGCGTCTTCATCGGACAATTCGTAAAGAACATGAAATATAATGAAACCAAGATCGAACATCTGTTTAACAACGTCCGCATCCAGCAATTCGGTCGGGGGTGCTTTATTGAAAAGAAGCCGGCACAAGAAGATATTGACGCAGCTTATGCGGGATTGGAAAGCTGCAAACAAATTCTCGCTTCGGGAGAGTATAATCTGGTCGTGCTCGATGAACTAACCATTGCCCTGTATTACGAGTTGCTTTCTATTGAGGAGGTATTGACGGCGATTTCTCGACGACATTCCGGGACAGAGTTGGTAATCACGGGACGGTACGCTCCGGCAGAATTGATCGACATAGCCGACTTGGTCACGGAGATGCGAGAAGTCAAACATTATTACACGGAAGGCGTCCTCTCCCGCAACGGGATAGACCGTTAGAGTCCGATCTCCCTACTCGGTCTTGGTTTCACAATCATTCAAATAAAAAATTACGATAAGTTCCAAAATGAAAAGTTCCCTGTTTTAATCGAAAACCACATCACCTAATGACACTCTTTTCGATTAGCGTTTGGCGACATAAACACTCTTACAACAGTCTGCTCAAAGCTGAAATGCACTCCTGCTGTGTAGTCCGGATGTAATCGAAAACGACCGACGGATCGACACTCTTGCCATTTAGCTTGCAGGTTATGTGCAAGTGCTCGCCTGTACTTCGTCCGGTCGAGCCGGTAATACCGACGGCATCACGGGGACGGACTACCGTACCCTTGGCGGTCAGCACCCGTGAAAGGTGGCAATAGCTGACGGTGTAATTTCCGTGCCGCAGGGTCACATACTTGCCGGACGTCTTGTCCTGTCCCACTTTGACGACCACCCCCTCCATCATGGCCAATACCTGCTCGCCCCGTGCGTGCAGGTCGATACCGCCGTGAAACTTCCTCTTTCCGGTAAACGGGTCTTTCCGGTAGCCGTATGGTGATGTAATTCTGATGCGCTGCAATGGATAAGACACACTGAGATAACGGTCAATCCACAACTTCTTACTTTCATCGGCAGGTTTTGTCGAAGTCTCCTGTACAGGAGCCATGCTTTCGGGTGTCGGCTCCGGCTTTTTCATACCCTCCTGCAAGGCTTCTACCTTGTATCTTTCTGGTGTCTTGGCAATCGTGTTGAACTGCGCCTGAGCGGGCATCGTGCAGAATGAAACACCCGATATTGCTATCAGTAAAATTTTTCTCATTCGGCAAAGTTATAACGGGAGTTTTCATGTCGGAAACAAACAGCCGTCATTTCTTGTATTGGTTTGATATTTTGCGTCTATTAGTACGATTTGAATTGAATAATCGTACTAATGAAGATAAAAACAGCATATTATAACCATTTATATAGCTGTATTTTTGTCCGTCATAATAAGATGTCTCTATCTTTGTATAGTACAATTTTATAATATGAATATAGTATGAAAAAAGTTCAGATTGAATTTGATGAATTACCTTTTCCGACACTGGAACGATTCGGTCTCACACGGGAGATGATTGAGGATTTGCCGATGCGTGTGTTGGACGACATCTGCGATGGTCGGCATTCTCCCGTGCTTCCCGTGCGTGTCACGGACGAGCATGGCGGGCAAATAGAGAGCCGTAGCCGCTTTGCCTTTATCCGCATGGACAACGGTCAGGTGGATGTGGTCTTCTATCCGGCACTGAAATCCTCTCCGTTGGAACGGTATGACGAAGCGCAGCAGAAACAGTTGCTCGACGGCAAGGCGATTGTCGCCGACGTGGAAATGGCGGACGGCCGGAGCAGCAAGGCTTTCGTGCAGATTGACACCGAGACGAAACAGGTGATGTATGTCCCCACGCCCATCATCGCACGCAACCTGAAAGTGCTGGCCGAGGTCATGCGCCTCGGTGCGGTGGAGGTAAACGGGATGCAGCACGGCGAGCCGCTGACGGTCGTCGTGGACGGCGAGTCTGCTACAGTGGGCATAGACCTTCATGCCAAGACCGGCATCCGCTTCTGTTCGGGCGACGCGCAGCAATGGCGCAACCAGCCCAAGCGCGAGTGGGACAAATACACCTTCGGGTGCTACGGTTGCTGGATCATGGACGATGACGGCAACCTTGACTACGTTTCGGAAGAGGACTACACCGAGGAGTTGTGGAACGAACAGAAGAAGAGCGGCGAACGCAACCGTGCGGCAGCCCTCCACAAGTAAAAACAATCAATCCGTAGATTATGGCACAAAACGAATATTATCCCGAAGAGGTACTTGTCGGGAAGATGCAGAGCGGCGAATACGGCTGGCTCGATTACGTCAATCATTTCTCCGCCGACTGGCAGGAGGAATACGCCCGTTACTGCGAGGAAAAGGGGCTTGCTGTCGGCAACGAATCCGCTGCCGAGTTTGTCCGCTTCAAGGACGAACAGCTGGAGGCAGCAATGGAACGCGGCGACGCATAACGAAAACAATCCGACTATGGCGATACGAACGAATACCAATCCCCGGCAGATGGACTTGCAGCCCGAAATGCGCAATATGCTGATGCGTAACGGCCTGCAAGCCCATGTTGCGCTTGATGGTTCAGGGTATCGGCTGATTGTGCAGGGGCATAATTCTCCGCTGCTGGTCTATCCGATAAGCGAACGTCAGATGTTGGCACTCACGGACTGGGGAACCAATACGGCCAACAAGAAAGCCTACAACGTGCTCACGAGCATCGTGGGCAAAGACTTCTATATGCCCAAGAACTTCGTCCATGCCCGCAATGCCAACGGGCGTGTGGCTATGGGGCTGCACGGCTACCGCATCGGCATCGGCGAGTACGGTCGCATGGGACGGATGGGAATGCCCCCGCCGTTCCTCGGCTGGACGCCACGCAACCAGTGGGGCTTGCACCTGCGCAGGGTCGGCGGCCAACTGTTCTTTCCGGGGCCGTCCATCGTACCCGAACGTCCCGACGGGCGCATGAAGCCCGGCGAGTTGCAATCGGGCGGTTACGGATTCTATTACAAGGGGCATCAACAGGCGCAACCCGTACAGCAACGGGACGTTCTGCAGGACTTGCAGGCGGTCATCACGCCGATGGTCAGCCGTCCGCGCAGCGGGGAACCGGCACGGTCGTACAAGGAGCTTATAGCCTCTCCGGTCTATTTTTCCAACGAGAAATTGGCGGAGTGCCTTGCCTCGCACGGTCTTGTCGTGGATGCGGAAAGGCGGACGCTGACTGTGCAGTCGGAAAGCGTCCAAGCCGATATGGTCTATGACCTGACGGAAAAGGAAGTGAGGACACTGGTTGCCGCACCCATCGAGGAACAACCCGTAGAAAAACGTCTGGAACTGCTGAACGGCATTATCGGGGCTGACTTTTCCGACAAAGTGACGATGGAGGCTCTCAACAGCGATCAACGCATCGCTATCGGCCTGCATCCCGAAGTACAGCAGGATTTGGAACAACGCCAACGGCAGGAGCAGGAGGCTTTCATGCCGGTGGAAACCTCGCTGCAACAGCAAGAGGAATCCATACAGGGCTATGTCGGTGCGGCAGTGGACGGGCGTGACCTCCAGTTTCTGAATGAAAACAAGGGATGGTATCGGGAAGAGAAGCACGGGCGGGAAGTTGAAGTGAGCCAGATAGCCGTTCAACCGGCACAAACCGAGGGGAAATACAGGATGACCGCTGTTATCGACGGTCAGGCTATCAGCCATGAGATAACCCAACGGGATTACGACAAGTTCCTTGCTGTGGATGATTATCACCGGATGAAGCTCTTTTCCAAGATTTTCAGCGAAGTGGACATGAAAACACGCCCGGAAGCACAACGGGGGCTCGGTACGAAAATCTTTGCCGCCCTCACCGCAGGTACGGTAGTCGCGGCGGGGGTCGCGCACGGCATCCACCATCACTGCCATGCCCCGGAGTTCTACGGCGAGTGTTTCGGCGGTCCGCCACGCCCGTACATCAAGCTGGGGGTCGATACACCGAGGGATATGGCCATCCGTTGTTTCGAGGCAGAGATGAACCGTGAAATCAATGATATGAGAATGGGGAGGTAAACCATGAGAGAGGGCGAACTGACTTATGACGATTTTCTGCGCAGGCTGAACATTCAGGACGTGCTTATCGACGCGGGCTATCACCTGAACCGGCGCGACGGCCTGCGCTATCCCTCGTATGTCCGGTTGGACAGCGAGGGGCGGCGCATCCGCAACGACAAGTTCATTGTCACGCAGCAAGGGAAATGCTGTTTCAAACCGCAACAGCAGAAGTCGTATAACATCATTTCCTTTATCAAGGAGCATCCGCATTTTTTTGCGGAATACCGTACAGGCGTGTCTCCCGACCGACTGGTAAACCTTGTCTGTAACCGGTTGCTGAACCATCCCGTCGCTGACCGGGACATCCGGATTATCCAGCCTAAACGGGATGTGAAGCCGTTTGACATGGCGGATTACGACATTCACCAGTTCAATCCGCAGGATCGGGCGACACAAAAGAAGTTCTATCCGTTCTTCAAGCATCGGGGCATCGACCTTTACACGCAGTATGCCTTTCATCGGAACTTCTGTCTGGCGACGAAGCATCGTGAGGACGGCATGAAATACACCAACCTCGCCTTTCCGCTGACCGTTCCGAAAGATACGGGACAGGTTGTCGGTCTGGAAGAGCGAGGCCGCCCTCGCATGGATGGCAGCGGCAGTTATAAAGGGAAGGCGGAAGGGAGCAATTCGAGCCAAGGGTTATGGATTGCCAGCCCAGCCAAAACTACGCTTACCGAAGCCAAGCATATCTACTGGTTCGAGAGTGCATACGACGCGATGGCCTATTACCAGCTTCATCAGGCCAACGACAAGGATTTGCGGAAAGCGGTCTTCATATCTACCGGCGGTAACCCGACGGTGGAACAGATGCGGGGTGTCCTCACGCTCTCGCTTCCTGCCAAGCAACACATCTGTTTCGATACCGACCTTGCGGGAATCGAGTTTGCCAAGAACCTGCAACAGGAGATGTACCGGGTTGTCCGTTCCACCATCGAGGAGACACCGGAGCGGAAGCCTTATCTGGATTCCGTTACTGACGGCAAGAACCTCGATGAAGGTGACATAGACCTGTTGCCCGACGCTTTGCGGTCGAGCTACGGGAAATATGAATCCGCATGGGAAGAAGCCATGTCGATGCGTTCGAGCGGCCTGTGCCATCCGGACGACATACGGGAACAGACGGATATCATGAACGGAAATTACAAGGAGTTCCGTGAAGGATTGCGGGAGTTCCTCGGTCTGGACAAGGCGAATGACGCCTCTTTTGTCCGTGAACAGCCTACCTATCCCAACAAGGACTGGAACGAACAGCTTTTGGCCGAGCAGAAACAGGAAGAGACGGTCGATGAGACACAGGCGAGAGAACAGTCACCGGAAGAGGAACAACAAACACACTTTCGCCGATGATGACCGATGCACCCACAGGACATTTCCAAAGTATCGTGCTGCAACCGCACGCCGGACAGTTCGTTATCGACGAGCTGCCCGCAATCGTATTGTGCTGTGCAGCATGGGTGTATGGTGGCATGGAGGGACTGCCTCTGACAGCTCTTGCCGTATCGGTTGCCGCATTGCTTGCTTTGGTATTGCTGTACCGTTTCATCTATCTGCGCCGGACACGCTACCACATCGGTAGCGAGCAGCTTATCAGCAGGCATGGGGTGCTGTCCCGGAAGACGGACTACATGGAACAATACCGTATCGTGGACTTTGTGGAACACCAAAACCTCATGCAGCAGCTTTGCGGATTGAAGACGGTACGCATATTCTCGATGGACAGGAATACGCCCCGGCTTGATTTGGTAGGTATCAGACACAACTTCGATGTGGTAACGCTTATCCGGGAACGGGTCGAGTATAACAAACGAAAAAAGGGAATATATGAAATCACGAATCATTAGCCTGGTCATTTTTGCCGTCTGCATGATGCCACACTGGGCGAAAGCACAAATCACGGCATCCAATCCGTTGGAATGGATGGCGTTGGCCGAGGGCAACGAGGTCATCAATGACCAGATAGAGAAACAGATAAACGGTCAGACGAAGACAGCGATGCTGCAGAACAGCATCGCCGCCGAGTTCAACCGCATTCACAAATGGGAGAAGCAATATAACAGCTATCTCAAGACGGCAAGCGGCTACGCTTCGTCGCTGAAAGCCTGCACCCACCTCTACAACGACGGCGTGAGAATCTTTCTCACGTTAGGGAAACTGGGCAACGCCATCAGGAACAACCCGCAGGGCATCATTGCCTCCATAAGCATGAACAACCTCTATATCGAGACGGCAACGGAACTGGTATCGGTCTTCACACTCCTGAATGACGCAGTGGCCAAGGGCGGCAAAGAGAATATGCTCACGGGAGCGGAACGCAGCAAGACCCTGTGGGCGTTGAACGACAAACTTTCGGCTTTCAGCCGGAAGCTACACCTGCTCTACCTGAGCATACGATACTATACCCTCAATGACATGTGGAACAATGTGACGGCCGGGATGCTCGACCGCAACAATGGGGAGGCGGCACGGATGGCCATGACCCGTTGGCGCAGGGCTGCCGTCCTCGCACGATAAAAACGGAACTGACAATGAAACGGACGATTTGGATAGGCATCTTATTGTTGTGCATCGGCATCGGCAAGGCACGGGCGCAAAACGACCCTGTACTGGCCGGAATGATCCTGCTCTATACCGACAAGGCGGAAAAGGAGCTGAAGAAACAGGAGAAAGTCATGCTGATGCAGACCACCGGACACCTGTGGACGAAAGAGGAAGTGAAAGCCACGACCGACCTGCAACGGGAGTTCAACAGCTATCTGGACTCTTTCCGGTCGATAGTCTGCTACGCGGCGCAGATATACGGTTTCTATCACGAAATATCGAAGCTGACGGATAACATGGGTGACTTTACCAGACAGGTGAGCCGGAACAGCTCCCATGCGTTGGCCGTCGCCCTCTCCACGCAACGAAACCGGATTTACCGGGAACTGATCATGAACAGCGTGGAGATTGTGAACGACATCCGCATGGCGTGCCTTTCGGACAACAAGATGACGGAGAAAGAGCGCATGGAAATCGTATTCGGCATCCGTCCGAAGCTCAAGATGATGAACAAGAAACTGCAACGGCTGACCAAGGCGGTGAAGTACACGACAATGGGCGACATCTGGCGTGAAATCGACGAGGGAGCACGTCCGGTGGCCGGCAAACGGGACATAGTGGAAGCTGCCAAGCGACGCTGGCGGCAGATTGGAAGAAATGTAAGACCTTAAAAAACAGACAATGTATGGGCGTTTGGAGTACACTATTGAAATATGGCGGCAAGGCCGCAAAAGGTGTCGGTACGGCAACGGCGGCTACCGGCAAAAGTATGGGTAAGGCAGTGCTGCACCCTTCGCAGACCTTGCGTGGTGCAGGACAGGCAGTCAAGACAGCGACTATCGGCGGTGCGGTCGGTTATGTGGGCTGGGAGAAGCTGACCACCGACAAAAGCGTGGTGCGTATCGTGAGCGATGCCGTTGTGGGCGAATCCGTCACGGATACCATTGCAGGCACGGCGGACGGCGTGCGTGAACTAACGGGCAAGGCCGGAGAAGCCGTCAGTTCGGTCAGCGGTGCGGTAACCGGCATCGACAACAAACTGAACGGCGTGTCGAACTTTTTGCGACAGGCCTCCGGTGGCGGAGGTCTTGATATGTTCGGCAACTTTTTCCGCAACCTTGGCAGCGGCAACGTGTCAGGGTTGAGCATCGCCGGACTGGTTGCGGCGGCGTTCCTCATATTCGGACGCTTCGGCTGGCTGGGCAAGATTGCCGGCGCATTTCTCGGCATGATGCTCATCGGCAACAATGCGGGTGTCTTCCGCACGCCGGAGACAGAAAACGTGCAACGTACCCGTACACCTGACTTTTCGGCAGGGGAACAGGCACATGGCGGAGGAATGAGAAGATAGAATACGAATCAAAATGGAAACAGCATGAAATATACAGAAGAAATGATCCTGCAATCCGATAGCGGTTATTGTATGCCTTTCGAGGAACAGCAGGGCAAAGACGTGGAGCTGTCGCTCGGCTACGGCGAACAGACCGACCCGGTGACGGGCGAGAAATTCTTTCATCACGGCATTGACTTCAACGTGCGGTGCTATATGCTTTCCGCCCTTGCCAGCGGCATTGTGTCGGGCGTGGGCAACGATTCCGGACACGGCATCTGCCAGACCATCCGCTACGGGGAATATGAGGTGACATACGGAAACCTGTCCAATGTCTTCGCCCAATTCGGACAGCGTGTAAAGGCCGGACAGACGGTAGCTTTGAGCGGTGACAAACTGCACATGACCGTCCGCTTCAAGGGCGAGGAACTGAATCCGTTGGAATTCTTGACAATGCTGTACGGGAATATCCAGGCAATGCGTCAGGCCGGCGGACACGAAACCGACTATCCCTCCGGTGTAGAGATGGAACTGGGAACCGATTATGACCGGGATAAGAGAGAGATAGAGGAACTGATGCTGCGCTTCCTGCCGCACTATATGGAGGATTTGCGGCATGGAGCATACACCTTGCCCCGAAATACGGAGCAGTCGCTACGCCACATCTTCACGGTGGGTGCGATGAAGGAGTATTTCTACGAGAATATGCCGAGCATGGCCAATCCGCTCGGACTGGGACATAAGGCCATGCCGCTGGCCTGCAAGGTGCAGAACCTCCTGATTGCGGATTTCCTGCATTACCTCGCCCTGCGGCATGATGTGTACCTCTCCACTGCGGGCAGTGACATAAAAAAAAACTCCATGACGAAGCCCTGACCTATGGCGGCATCATAGACCCGTTGGCGGAACTGGACATCGACATACAGAGTTTCGACATACCGAGGCTTGTCACGGTCTATCCCGACCGGGCGGGTGTGCGCTGGTGGACGAAGGCATGGTTCAACAACAGGGAAGAGGGCGAGACATCCGTCGAAATCGAACGGGAGCAGGCGATACGGTTCATGCAGGACAACATCGAAAAGGACGCATGGCTGGAAGAGTTCTTTCCCCGGCAGATGGAGGTTTACCACAACGCCATCGAGCAGACGAAAGAACAGTTATTGAAACAGATAAATATATAATACACAATATGGATGGAATCAAACATAGCCGGCAATTCGCAGAAATGGAACGCCTCGTGAGCGACTATTTCCACTGCCACCTTGCGCCCGTCATGTCGAAGACACAGGCTTACCTCACGAAGAAACAGGGCGAGGAAATGAGGGAGTATTCCACCTCTTTGGGCGGCATACTCAGCGCGATGGCGTCTGCGGCACAGCCGATGGGCGACCCGTACCAGGTACTCAAGGTCACGGGCGAATGGAACTCGAAGACAACGGAGGACTATATCGGAATGTGCAAGGCGGAGATTACCGGCTCCAAAGAGATACAGCAAGACCTCGCATACATGGCCGGGCAATGGCGCGATACTGTCGTGCAGGAAATCGGGCGCAAGCGTTACGATGAACTGTCGGAACAATTAGGCGGCGACCTTGCCTATGCCTATATGGACTACCGGGTGGAGGAACTGATGATCGACCGGCTGGTCAAGGAGCGTATGCCGAAATCGTCAGCCGACTACATCATCCGCAAAGCCGCAGAATCAAGCCTGCTTGGACTTTCGCAGACCTTCAACCGCTCGCCGCTTGCTGTGGAAATCGAGGCACGGGGCGAAGCCGCCTACCGTCCGAAAGGATGGGAAAAAGGCGCGGGTCGGGTACTGGGCGCAACGGCAGATACCGTGATGATGGGAGGCGTGGGTTCGTGGGCAACACTGGCGAAGTTTGTCGGGGCGGACGTGGCTATCTCGGCAGTCGCCTCACGCTTCGAGCCTGAAAAGCCTGATACGCTTTCTGTGGAAGAGTGTATAAGCAAAGGGGTGTTCGGCAGCGAACGGAACGTATTTACGGACTTCCGCAAGGAGGCTGCAACGGTACAGACGGGTGACAGTGCGCTCATCGTGGCCGCCAACGAGCGGTTGAAGAAGAAAATACCGGTGATGGATTTCAGTTTCCCGAAGTGGATGCAGACACCAAAGTTTACCCCTTTCCAAATGCCAGAAATACCCGGACACCCTGAAAAGAAGAATGAACGTGCCGAACGGTACAAGGATGTGCCGCTGGTCGTCGCTCCCGGACAGGAAGAAGCCTATTTGAAGCATTTGGAGAAATATAAGAATGCAACGGCTGTAACTGCCAAAAAGGAATCAACGCAGCCGGAGACGGAACAGAGGGAAAAAGTGGAGAAAGAGGAACGGCAGGTGGTTATTCCACGTGAGGAAGAAAAGCAAGAGAGAGAGGCTGTGCAGACCAACACGAACGGATGGAGCGGATTGCTCAGTACGTTGGGATTAGAGGGATTGGGCGATATCACGGGCAACCTCGGATATGTCATGGCCATGCTGCCCGACATCCTGTTGGGGGCTTTTACCGGCAAGACACAATCGTTGCGCTTTGGGGACAACCTGCTGCCGATAGCGAGTATTGTGGCCGGTCTGTTCGTGCGTAACCCGCTGCTGAAGATGCTCCTTGTCGGTCTGGGCGGCGCAAACCTGCTGAACAAGGCGGGACACGAGGCTTTGGGGCGACCCATGCCGTCCGCTGCCGAACAGACGGAGAACCAGTACCGCCGTTATCCCGATGAACCGCTCAATCCTCGTATTGTGAACCCGGTACTGCAAGGCAGTACGCTCATCGCCACGATAGACCGTGTGCCTTGTACCATCCAGCTCACGCCGACCGTCGCGGAGGCTTACCGTGCAGGGGCATTGCCGCTGAACACGCTGGCGAACGCCGTGCTTGCCAAGAGCGACCAGTTGCGCCATATCGCTTCGCAGAATTACGATGACGGACAGCGGGAAACGGTCGTGCGTACACGGGGCATCCAATAATTCCATGAACAATAAAAGCATGATGATATGAAAGAAAAGTCGCAAATCGAGAAGAAAGCCGAGGCAAGGCAGGCGGAACTGCTGTCTGCCGCACTGAGCGGGGCGTCGAACGCTGGCGGCCATTGGCTCAACGTATCGGGCAAGGGATTTCCCCGGCTCTATCCGCAAGGGGTCTCGGCCAGCCCGTTCAATGCCCTCTTTATGGCCTTGCATTCGGACAATAACGGATGCAAGACCAACCTGTTCACGCTTTACAGTGAAACCAAGGTACGGGGTGCTGCGGTGCGGGAGCATGAGCAGGGCGTACCGTTCCTGTTCTATAACTGGAACAAGTATGTCAACCGGAACAATCCGGATGAGACCATCGACCGTACCGCCTATCTCCAATTGGACGAAGAGCATAAGGCACAGTTCAAGGGTGTCCACAACCGGGAGATCCGCACGCTTTTCAATATCGACCAGACGACGTTGCCCTACGTTGACAAGCCGGCTTACGAGGATGCGGTAAAGCAGGATGGCAGTGTTCAGGAAAGAGGATATACCGAGGCGGACAACCGCAGGTTGCGCACCCGGTTCAACGACTTTCTATTGAAGATGCGGGACAACCTCGTTCCCGTGCGCTCGGACGGTAGCGGAGTTCCTCATTACGAGACGGACAAAGATGCGGTCTATATGCCGCGTCAAAAGGATTTTGAACATTACCACGATTATATGCAGGAAGCCTTGCGGCAGATCGTGAGTGCTACGGGGCATCAACAGCGGCTCGCCCGTGAAGGCATGGTCATGAAGAACGGCGTGGCCCCGTCGGAGGATGCGGTAAAATATGAAAGGTTGGTCGTGGAACTGGCTTCGGGTATCAAAATGCTGGAACTGGGACTGCCCGCCCGTCTGTCCGATGCAAGCCTGAAGACGGTGGATTACTGGTGCCGGGAGTTCAAGGAAAATCCGTGTATGATGGACGCTCTCGAAAGCGACGTGAACAATGCGCTTGATGTTATCCGAAAAGCGGAACGGGGCGAGAAAATTGAGTACGCCACCCTGCGAAACAGACGGCAGACCACGACCATGCAGGAACAGATGCACAAGCATTACTTTGTGGCGAATGAAATCCGCCAGCACCCGGACAAGGCGGCGAAAAGCATCGTCCTCGTCATAGACCGGGAGGCAAAATCGGCAGATGTCATTTTGCCGGCAGGAGCTTCGACCGAGGCGAACAACGAGATTCCCGGCATGAACAAGGGACGTATCGAACGGGCATTGCAGAAAGAGGGTATCGAGCAGGTGCGTTTCTATAATACTGACGGTGCATTGGGCTACAGACCCGATGACAGCTATTTCAATGAAAAAATGGTGACACTGGCCCGGTTAAGGAACTACACGTTGGAAAAGCTCTCCACGCTGGACGTGTCGGAGGCGGTCAGACGGGCGAATGAGGTCGGGTTCGATGCCGTGCAGATGATTCAGGACGACAAGAACCGTTGGGCACTCTATATCAAGCCGGAAAACAAGGAGGGGTACAGCGTCTATCCCGATAAGGAGGATGTGAACCGTTTTTTCTCCACGCTCAAGCAGGCGATGGACAACATCGACAAGGTACGGATGGAGCTGGCGCACAAGTATTATGCACTGGCGGAGGTCAAGCCCGACCTGAAAGTGGATTTGTTCGGCAGCGATACGCCGGAGATTGACCTGAACCGTATTCAGCGTGTTGCCATCTTCAAGACCAGGCAGGATGGAATCCAGTGTGTGGCAACCATCGACGGACAAAAGCTGCAGCCCCGCAGCGTCACTCCACAGCAGTGGCAACGGATGTGGGTGGCGGAAGACCGGGACGGCTACAAGCGGCATTTGGCGGCCACGCTGTTTGCCGATGTGCTGCAAAAGGGACAATCCGTCGGGGAACAGAAAGCGGAAGAGCAGGTACGGCAACAGAATGAGACGGTGCCGGAAAATCGGTCGGAAGAGACGAATGATGAAAATATGTCTCCGAAACGGCAGTTTTGGGACAACCTCAAGGAAAAGCATCCCGACGCCCTGTATCTGATTCGTGCAGGAGAAGTGTACCGGCTTTATAATGAGGATGCGGCAAAGGGAGCAAAAATACTGGGAATTACGGTCAAGGAATATCCGGAACATGGATTTTCGACTTTCGCAGAGTTCCCAAGGACGCAACTGGACAGCTATCTGCCCAAACTTGTCCGTGCCGGTGAGCGTGTCGCCATCAGTGAGATAGAGCTACAGGATAAACGGCAGGACGAGCAGGAAACACATAGGGGTATTCATAGATAAGGAGTGACGATTATGAGCAAGAATCAGGAATATGCACTGCAATACGCGGATTATGCGATGGCACAGATGCGCAGGTATGGCATTCCGGCTTCCGTCACATTGGCGCAAGGCATACTGGAAAGCAGCAACGGACAGAGCCGTCTGGCGAGGAACGAGAACAACCATTTCGGCATCAAGGCGACACCCTCGTGGATTGCCGGAGGCGGCAAATACGGAATCTACACCGATGATAAGCCGAATGAAAAGTTCTGCAGCTATGACAGCGTGGGTGATTCATACGAGCATCACTCCCGCTTTTTGAAGGAGAACAGCCGCTATGCCGGTTGCTTCAAACTCTCCCCGGACGATTACAAGGGCTGGGCACAAAGCATTGAGAAAGCCGGTTACGCCACAGGCGGCAAGTATGCCGAGAACCTGCAAAAAATCATTGAGCAGAACGGCTTGCAGAAGTATGACAGGCAGGTGATGCAGGAGATGGCGGCACAAGGCAGGCAGTTCGGGGTAGAACACAATCCGCTCCAGACCTCCGAAGGTGCGGAACATGGAACGGGGTATTCGTTCCCGGTGGAACGGGAGGAATTTCTGTTCATTACCTCTCCGTTCGGAACACGGCAAGACCCGTTGGACGGCACAAAGCAACAGATGCACAAGGGCGTGGATATACGTTGCAAAGGCGATGCGGTACTGGCTACGGAGAACGGCGGCAAGGTCGTGGCGGCAAACCAGAACAAGAATACGCCCGGCGGCAAGTCGCTGACGGTGGAATATGCCCGGACGGACGGCAGCAAGGTACAATGTACCTATATGCACCTCAAGGAGATTTCCGTCAAGGTCGGCGATACGGTACAGGCCGGCGGACGGCTCGGCACATCGGGCAATACGGGAACACGGACGACCGGGGAACATCTGCATTTCGGTGTGAAGAATATCTATGCCGACGGGACGAAACGGGATATAGACCCTGCGGCGTATCTGGCTGAAATCGCACAGAAAGGACATATCAAATTGCAAATGCTGCACAACGGGAATGACCTGCTCGCCAAATACAAGGCGGCGGAAGATACCGTGCCTGAAAAGAACCTTTCGCCCGACGGATGGATGAAAAAACTCCTTTCGTCGGAGGATAGCGGTGTGGGAATGTCGGGATGCAACGACCCGATTGTGGAGATGGCGATGACCGCTTTCGCCTCCCTGATGCTGCTGGCCACACAGATTGACAACCGGAACGAAGAGGAACAGAAGGCGATGATATCCACCGCGATGGATCTTCGTACCATCGACCTGAAGCCGTTGTTGCCGAATATGAAGAACTGCGACCTGACTATCGGCGAGAACGGCAAGGCCATTCTGAAAGCGGACAATGGGGAACTGCGTGTCTCGCGGGAGCTGACCGCTTCCGAGCTGAACCGGTTGTCTGCCACGTTGAACAACGGCACACTCACGGAAGAGACCAAACGGATGCGTGTAACCGGTATGCTGAATACGGTTATCCTGTCGGAAGCGGCCTCACAGAATTTCGAGCAAGAGATGTCCCGGCAACAGGGACAGACGGAAAACCTGCGAAGATAAAGGCATGGCGATATGGTAAAATGCGTGATGATACAGCTATGCAAATGTCTGGCGGGAGTCTCCATCCTTGCGTTGCACGTCCGGTTCTGCTACCTGCTGTTGGGGTGGATCGGGACGCTCGTTGTCGTGGGCGTGCAATTAGCCATCGCCGGATGGATGGTCTGGGCGATGATACGTGCGCCTGACTGACCGTACCCTCCAACAGTTCAACATCAATCAACCCATGTATCACTTGTCGGATGATCCATGTATCATTAAAGACAAAAAACAGATGATTAAATGTAATGTTACGGTATGCGGCGTTATCGGCCGCGATGCGTCGGTTCGCAAGAACAGAGAGGAAAAGGAGTTTATGGCATTTCCGCTCCGGGTACAGATTCCGGCAACGGGTGGACGGCATACTATCGAGGGGGATGTCCGCAAGGAGTGCAGTCAGGAAGAAGCCACCGGTTATCGGAACGGCTCCCGTGTGGAAGTGAGGGGTACGATGTATCTCAAACGCCGGGGTGACAAGCTCTATTTCAACCTGTTCGCCGATGAAATCTGCAATGCCGCTACGGATGATGCGGATTGCGTCAAGGGTGAGCTGGCATTTCGTGGTAAAGTCGGCCAGAATATCGAGGAGAAAAGGGATAAGAAAGACCAGCCTTATACGGTGTTCTCGGCGTTCAGTGCGGAGAAGGTCGATGACGGCTTCGAATACCAGTGGGTGCGCTTCTTCTGTTTCGGCAAGGAGCGCGATGCGTGGCTACAGCCGGGTATAAAGGTGGATGCCATAGGTGAAATGAACCTGTCGGCACATAACGGGAAAATCAATCTTTCCTGCAAGGTGGAGGAACTGACGCAATATGTGGCGGATTCGTCTAACTATAATCAGTAAGTAATATGGCCGGTTACAGAAAGAAGAATGCCGACGGACCGAACAGCGAGGACAAGGCTCTCGACCTGTTCGCCGAAATGATGATCGAGAAAATCGAGGGCATTCAAAAGGACTGGAAAAAGCCTTGGTTTACCGAGGGTGCGTTGCAGTGGCCTCGCAACCTTCACGGGCGCGAGTACAACGGGATGAATGCTTTTATGCTGCTTTTGCACTGCGAGAAAGAAGGGTACAAGATTCCCCGTTTCTGCACCTTCGATTGTGTTCAGAAGCTCAATAAGTCCGGCAAGGATGGAGAGGAACTGCCGCGTGTCTCCGTGCTTCGTGGCGAGAAGTCCTTTCCGGTCATGCTCACCACGTTCACTTGTATCCATAAGGAGACCAAGGAGAAAATCAAGTATGACGATTACAAGAAACTCTCCGATGACGAAAAGGAACAGTACAATGTTTATCCGAAGATGCAGGTTTTCAGGGTCTTCAATGTTGCGCAGACCAATTTGCAGGAAGCGCGACCGGAGCTGTGGCAAAAACTGGAGCAGGAAAATTCGCGTCCGGCAATCGAGGAGGGCGAGCATTACAGTTTTGCCCCAGTCGATACGATGATAAGGGATAACCTGTGGATTTGTCCGATTACGCCGAAATATCAGAATGACGCCTACTATTCCATCACGAAGAATGAAATCATCGTGCCGGAAAAGGAACAGTTCAGATCGGGAGAATCGTTTTACGGGACACTGTTCCATGAGATGACGCACTCGACCGGTGCGGAGGGTGTTCTCGATCGGTTCAAGCCGACTACCTTCGGTTCTCCTGAATATGCCCGTGAGGAACTGGTGGCAGAGTTAGGTAGCGCACTGGTCGCACAGCGTTACGGCATGACCAAGCATATCAAGGAAGAAAGTTGTGCATACCTCAAAGGATGGCTCGATGAGCTGAAGGAATCGCCGCAATTCATCAAGACAACGCTCCTGGACGTGAAAAGGGCAACCTCGATAATTACCCAGAAGGTGGATAAGATAGCGCAAGAACTGGAACAAAATGTCGGCGAGAAGCAGGAAAACGGAGCGGCGGCAAAGGAGAAGACATTTTATTCCTCTGTCGCGTATCTCCAATTTTCGGATGACACGAGGCCGCTTGACGAACTCCGGGAGAAAGGCGATTGCGAGGGATTGCTGACGCTTGCCAAGGAGTATTACGACGGCAACGGCATCAACGAACAGCATACTTATTTATCAGCCACGAACAACAAGGGTGACAGCCTAATTGCCGAGGATGAGAATTTCGCTGTCGTGTACAACGGGAGTGTCGGGGGAACCTACGAGGTGATGTTGAAATTCACGGAGCAGGAAATTCGCGACCATATCCGGCGTTACGGTGTCGATATTGCCGGAGAGACGATAAAAGAGGTTGCCAGGGAGATGGCGGCGGAACAGTTCTCCGCTTTGGCGCATCAAAAGATTCCGGCCTTCGAGATGCCGAACGGCGACGTGCTGTATGTCGAATATAACAAGGACTCCGATATGCTTGATGTCGGGCAGCCCACCAATGCCGGGCTGGTCGCGCAGCATCGTTTCCCTTACGACCACAATATCGGGTTGGATGCCAACCTGCAAGCCGTGAACGAGAAGCTGAACGAACTGGAAGAGTATCGGGCAGAGCTACAAGAGGCTGAATACAGCGTCGGTATGCGCCGGTAAGGATGGAAAGAAAAAGATGCGGAACCGGTTGGCTCCGCATCTTTTCTTGTTTTCGGTTTTTTATTCTTTCAGTAAATCATCCATCATGGACTGCAAATTTGCCATGTCACAATATTGGTTATATCCTCCTCTGTAGTCTTTTGCGTGTTGGGCTGTCCGTATCAGAAACGAATCAAGTTCAACTCTTACGCCGCCGCCCATTCGGGCTAACGTGGAAGAGTGACTGATGTAAACGAACTTGCCGTTGCGCTCGATGAAACATGAGGTATCATAATGTCCTTTTAAGTTGGATGCCACCTGTGCACCGACCGCCGTTGCATATTTGGAAATCTCACGTACCAATGCTGTCTGGAAACTGCGATACTCTTTTGAAACATAGCCTCCTGCATCTGCAAGGATAGCGTTCTGCCATTTGGTATAAAAATTCTGTGCCATATTGATATTTATTATTCGTTCCGCAAATAACTTTTCCACTTCTCGCCGTCAATGGTCAGTTTGCCCATTTCCCAATCGTATTCCACTTCCGGTATATTGGTATAAGGGAAATGAACGGTGTAACCTATCTGTCCGTAAGAGCAATGCAGAGGGGTAACACAAATCTCCCAACCGAAGTAAAGTTGCGGTGTGCAGTATTTCCGCCAGTTGAAACGACCTGCGGCAATATTGCCGCAAAGCCGTTTTAAGATTTTGTCTTCGTTTGTCATTCTGTACCTCCTTTGCTGAGTATGGTGAGTTGTCCGGGACGGTCTGGGAACCAATAGGCATCACTGTCGATATATACGCATCTACCGCCATTCCAAGGCTTTCTGAAAGCTAATACTTCTTTGGGGCCAAATACCACCCCGTAGTCGTTAGTAAACGCCACCATATCGCCTACAGCCAAATCATTGTCTGTTTCCATGACTTCGGAAAGACGGTTGAAAAACTCCATGCCCTCGGCTTCACGCTCTTTTTTCCAGCGCAAAAATTCCTCTTTGTGGCTTCTCGATGAGCCAATAGGTGATAGCTCCGATGCCAAGACTTCAATCTCTGAAGAACCTGTTGCGATTAAAATAATACTGTCGCTATCCACTTTTTCGGGAGTTGAGATAATTCGACATTCTACATCGTTATCGGCAGTGTGCCAATAAAGGAGGTTGCCTTGCTTGATGAAATCGTACTTGCTCATTGTCTTTTGATTTATTGATTTTTTATTTCCCTTTTCTTGAAGTCTTCTGACTTCGCCCAAAAGGGTTGTTTTCATGTGCGTTCCAAACGGGGGATACAAGAACGACGGACAAGGAACCTGCGATGAAATTTTATGAAATACCGTTATCTCCGATTACGGAAAGTTGTCATCAAATTTTATTTCAGGTAGCGATAGCGGTACTTGAACCATGTTCGTCCACCGTACCTTTGCACACGAAAACAAGCCTGTGGCGTATGTCGGGGTAGTGAAGGGATTATACCCTTAAAAAAGGAATATACCGGCAGTGAAACCGGTGGCGGAAGCTCTGCAGAGCATATTTATAAAAGTAACCGGTGAGCCTGTGCAAAAAAGAGAGTAACCACCCGCCTCAAAAGCGGGTGGTTGCCAATGTTTCGGACAAACATCAGAAGTGGTAATCAACAACTCCTCCGATGTAGAGTATCGTTCCCGGTTCAAGCCTACAAACAAACTCCATAAACGCAAAGGACTGTTCGGCAAAAGATTGGCAGCCGTCGCCATCCAAATAGAAATGATAGGCGACATCCAACGGATTTTCCACTGCCTGTTTGAGATAATAGGTCGACCCCCATTCCAACATATTATCTGCCGTAAGAGCATCCGCTCTCTTTTTGATATTGGCGACATACTCCTCTTTCCATTGCTCTATGCCACCATTATAGCGCATGGTGTCATCGGATATAAGCTCGAACATTCCGTTGGGTAAGGCATAATTGACCAAATTGGCAATATCCTCTTTACGGTTTTCCTCGTCTATTTCTGAACAATAGTCATAGAAGCTCCCGTCTCCTTGCTGGAGTGTGTCCTCATTCAGATAGTTTTCTTTGTCTATCGGCTCCGTTGAAATTTGAAAAATCCTGCTGTGCATAATTGTAAATTTTAATTTGTTAAACTTTTTATTTCCCTCTTCTTGAAGCTCTTTCGGCTTCTCGTTGGGGAATGATTTTTATGCAGGACTGACAGACGGATCGAGGCAAATAAGACAAGTGAACGGCGGGCGGATTTTACGGAATACCCCAATCTGCGATTTGCGGAAGGCTGCTGTAAAATTCGCAAAACGTTAGCATTTGCGGCTCTTGGCAATTGACCGAACGCTGTACCTTTGCATAAAAATCACCCGACAGGAATTGCCGACATAAGGGGAGAAGACGAATTAAAAAATAAATGATTGGGCAATGGCATATCGTTATTCGCAACTAAAAAATGGTAGAAAGAGTACATTTTTATATTCATAAAAGCTGTTATCAGAAAAAAATGGAGAAAAAAGAAATTATATAAAAAATAACCCGTTGGTTGAATTAAAAAGTTAGTAAAATGACAAATGAAAGGTTGTGCATAT
>ERZ791573.293-NODE-293-length-31167-cov-19.641971_pt1 | contig 31167 bp, 32 predicted proteins | sample MGYA00509971_ERZ791573 | MGnify/ENA primary metagenome ERZ791573 (study PRJEB30046, sample SAMN00791921) | human gut metagenome | study: EMG produced TPA metagenomics assembly of the A metagenome-wide association study of gut microbiota in type 2...
TGACACAAATATACGCAATTCTTCGGATATAAACTAATTTTCAACATCTACTTATTTGTTTTTGTCTTTTCCTCCCATCAACCTTTTCTGTTCACGCTCAAAATTCTCCAAGAAGTGAATCTCTACAGGCGAGAGGTTATTCTTGGTACGTTCCTTGAATTTGTCGTATTCCTGGTCGGCTTTCTCTTTGGCGAGTTTGGCGGAGATTTTACCTGCATGAGTGAGGATGTCTTTTCGGGAGATACGGAGGAAGTCATCGAGAATGTTTATCCAATCCTTCATATACATAGGGCGGTGTTCCTCGGCTTGCATTTCGGCGAAGTCAAGATATAGGCTCACGATGCGGTTCAGTGACTTTATCTCTTCGTGGGTGAGATAGTTCTTGGCTATTTCTGCTTCGGGTTTTGACGGCATAGCTCCTGACCACGTTGTAAGTCCCATAAAGTCTTTCTCTGCATCGGCTCTCTCGTATATTATTTCCGCCGCCGTATGACCGTGAACCGAATAGTGCATCTTGTTCTGTATTGTCTTGAAGAACTTTTGTGTCATTTCTACTTGTGGGTCATAGTCGATACTGAGGGCGTAAATCTCCAATACCTTGCGATAGAACACCTTTTCACTGGAGCGAATGTCACGGATTCTTGCAAGCAACTCGTCAAAGTAATTGCCGCCTCCAGCTCTCTTCAAAAGGTCATCGTTCATGGCGAAGCCTTTTACTATATACTCCTTCAATACCTTGGTTGCCCATATACGAAACTGAACGCCACGATAGGAATGCACACGGTAGCCTACGCTGATTATCATGTCGAGGTTGTAGTATGCTATTACTCTTTCAACCTTGCGAGTTCCTTCGTTTTGAACTGTTGCAAAATTTGCAATAGTTGCCTCTTCTTGTAATTCCCTGTCCTCCAACACATTCTTTATATGTCGTGAGATAGTGGACTTATTACGTTGAAACAACTCTGCCATCTGGTCAAGTGAGAGCCAAACGGTATCGTCTTGCAACTTCACCTCAATTTGTGAATCACCGTCAGGAGTTTGATATAATAAAAATTGCCCTTTATCCATAATACATTACTTTAATGTCTTGGTTAGGAGAAGAACTTGGTTTAATTTCTTAACAGATCTTTCATTTCGACACCAAGCAGTTTAGCAATGGCATTAAGTGAACTAAGGTTAGGCTGTGCTTTATTACTGGCCCATCTTGACACAGTACACTCTGATACACCCAGTTCTTGTGCTAGCCATTTCCCAGTCTTCTTCTTTTCGACAAGTACTAACTTGATGCGATTCAAATCTTGCTCCATATAAAATTTATTATCGTTTGATGCAAATTTATATAAATTCTCCGAAACTCTACCGTTCCACACGTTAAATTAAGAAAAATAGCCCGATTTTGCCACTTTCTCAGCAAAAAAAATCATGATTTTCACTTAATCCCCCCTCTCAGCCGTTTGTCAAACTGTCCTGCGCTGCCTTGCTCTCCAAAGAGTTTCATCAGCAACCGCTGTCGTGTCTTCGAAATGTCTGAACTGGAAAATCCTGTGAGGTTGACCATCTCTCCTGGCTTAAATGCGAGCAATACGAGAATGCAGATGCGATATTCTTTGCTGCTCAACGTGTATTCGCCCATGAGCTTGTCACGAAACCTCGGAACGTTCTGTTCTACAGTTGTCAACATGTTTCTCCATTCGTCTTCAGAAGGTTCAGCAAGCGGTCTCTCCGCTAAGGTCTTAAACCGATGATAAATCGTTGCACTTGTTATGTTTGCAATGCCTTCATGAGGCAGAGCCATGTCTTTGTGTTGCTCATAGCCCATGACCATAGCTTGCAGCTTGTCTATGGTTTCCTCTTTGCAAGACAAGGCCTCCTCATGTTCCGCTTCTTTAGATTTCAACAGTTCTTCCTTCATCTCGTTCTTACGCTCCATGCGTTTGTAGCCGATGATGAGCCATATAATGCAGCCACCAATGGTAAGACCTAAGATTTTTTCAATCTTCGATGCCTCCATCACCTGGCGTTCATAAGGGTTCGCTTCTGTCTGTGTCGTCATGGTCTTGTTGGCATGCAAGGCTGTTGGTGAAAGGCAGACGGCAGAGATTATTATAGTTATAAGAAAAACATATCGTTTGTGTTTTGACATAATAGCTTTTTTTTAGTGTCTTGCAAAAATAATAAAAAATGTGCTTATGAGCAGCAAGAATCGCGTTTTTTCTCGCAGTCCCATAAGCACAGTCGTTCACGACACCACCAATTCTTCTAAGAGCTTGGGTGGCGCAAAGTTTCAAATTTCATTTCCTTTCCGTCAATTGCCCTTTTATGTCGTCAAGCTCTTTTCTTAACAATTTGTTTTTCCGTTCCATCAGCCAGCAGCAAACAATGACATATAACTCGCCGACACCTATCACCAATCCGATAATTCTGTCTGTTGGTGTGACCCCCGACAACAGCTGCTTGTTGTCGTAATCAATAACAGCGTCGGCAGAATTGCAGGAACCCCGGTCGTGTCCGATAATAACCCACAATAACCCAACAATAAAGACGCATAAAGCAACAATGCTTATAAAATGTTTCTTTAAAAAGGTAACCATAGCCAATCCTCCTGTTTTTGTTTATGTTGTTTTCGGCAAATGTAACAGATGCTAACTGAAAATAGAGAACACTATCCTTGCCGCACTCTGTACCCAACGGAAGTAGCCTATGCAATAAAGGCCAAAGAACACAATAATGATGATGAAAATGTTTTGAAGCACCATATAATATCTTTTCTCCATCAGACATTTAATTATCCCAATGCCGAGATAAAAAACGACCAAATAGATAAAATATGCAAGTGTGATCAAACTGCAAGCAATGTAGATGGCATTCATATTTCTTCGCTTTTGGTTTCATTAAAAAATATTTCATTCGTTAAGCGAGCTTTTTTATCGCTTATTTGTCTGCTGCAAAAATAGAAAAGAATGGCTCCTAAAGCAAATTTTTCAGCCGAAAACATTTGACAGTTTTTGACAAGCATGGGTCTGAATGGGCTTATTGCGTTCTGAAACAACGAGTTGGAGCTTAATTGACAGTTTTTGTCAAAAGGGAAAAATCTATGGGCGTAGAAAAGCATTGGCTTTGTCAAACATATCCTTTCTTGTTAGTTTTCAATCTTTAAAATTCTCCATTCTTCATTCATCACCCTTCTCTCTTCACTCTTCACTCTTCACTCTTCACTTTTCACTTTTCACTCTTCACTTAATACCCCCTCTCAGCCGCCTGTCAAACTGTCCTGCGCTGCCTTGCTCCCCAAAGAGTTTCATCAGCAACCGCTGTCGGGTCTTCGATATGTCTGAACTGGAAAAGCCTGTGAGGTTGACCATCTCTCCAGGCTTGAAAGCGAGCAATACGAGAATGCAGATGCGATATTCTTTGCTGCTTATGCCCTTTTCGTTTAATAATAAGGACCGGAAGGCAGGCAAGTGTTGCTCAACAAGAGCAACAATCTGTTGCCATTCTTCGTTTGAGGGATTAACGAGAGGCTTGTCTGCCATCTCCAAGAACGATTGATAGACATGCGATTTTGTGATCTCTGCCAACGCCGAAACAGGGAATAGCTTTTCTTCGTGTTTATTGTTGGCAATCTCCAATTGAAGTTGTTCTATGGTTTTATCTTTCTGACACAATGCCTCCGCGTGTTTTTTCTCATTGTCCTGCAACTGCTCATCTTTGGCTTCGTTCTTGCCTTTCATTAGTCCATAGCCAACAATGAGCCACATCACACCGAGCCCAACGACACCGCCGAGAATCTTGTCTATCGTTGAGACGTGTTCTATGTGTTTTTCTGTCTGTGTCTTTTCCGCGTTTTGCAGTTTCGTGTTTATGGTTTCAGACATTCCGCTGAAACAGTAAATCAGGAACGCCACAACAACGACGGCCACAAGAGTGTAAAGTTTTGCAAATAAAGACATGAGCGATTATTATAAAAATGTTCTCTTCTATATTGAGGTTATTTCAAGATTCGGCATGAAACGTTTCTTGTTTGCTTGAACGCTTTGTTGAGGTGCAGCCTATCTTATGCAAAGTTAATAAAATTTCAAGATTATCTCATTCTTATAATAAAAAATGTAAGGTAGGGAATTCATTGATTTCTTATCTCTCTTTCTCCATAGCCTTTATGTCTTGTCTCTTGCTTATCTCTTTTCTCATGTCTGCAATCGTAGCTTTCATTTCAGCTATCTGTTCGCTACACATCTCATTCTTGACATCCAAGCGAATGAGGCACGCCAATAAAGAAATAAAGGCTAAAACCAAGGTTAATCCGATAATCTTGTCTGTTGCCGTTGATCCTTTCAAATAATCACATTGTGCTGTGGTCATTTGCTCATGAACCACCTGCTCATAGCCACCACAGAAAAGAAAAATGCTCACGACAACGATGAACAAAATTTCAAGGAGCAGAATCTTGTTCGTGAGCGATACCTTTTTTAAACGATTCTTCATGATCTTATTTTTTTATCATCCACAACAATGGATATCAGACAATCTTTTCTCCAATCTCCCATGCTCTTTTTAACTGAATGCAGCCGAAAGAAAGTGGCAGCAATTTAGGAAAACGTCAACCTTACGGGTGAGAACTATTACCAACAATCCCAAAACAATCATCGAAAACACATATAAGGCTTTCTTATATTCCTTTTTTATAATGCCCAACAACACGCCAGCTATACATCCTATAATGCATAAAACCAAGATTGCATAACATATAAAAATGAAAACATTTAAAGCGATGTAAAAAGCGTTCATAAGCAATTGATTTTTTTTAGTTTAACCTATTTGTCTGCTGCAAAAATAGAAAAGAATGGCTTCTACAACAAATTTTTCAGCCTAAAACATTTGACAGTTTTTGACAAGCATCGGCCTGAATGGGCTTATTGCGTTATGAAACAACGGGTTGGAGCTTAATTGACAATTTTTGCCAAGCATCATTGCTTCGTTTGAATTATTTCATTGTGTTGGTGGAAGGTTGAAAGGAACGTTATGCTGAAACGAAGGAAGATAGAAATGAATGATTGGTCGAAACGATAGAAGATTGAAGGTGGCGTTTGGTCGAAACGATGGAAGATTGAAATGAATGTTTGGTTGAAACGATGGAAGATTAAAGGGAGCATTTTGCTGTAAAGAAGGAAGATGGAATGGAGCATTTTTGTTGTGCATAAATATGCATTTTGGAGTGTATATTTATTCGTTTTCTCATGAAGCCCAAATGACACTTTGAAAGTGCCCAAATGACGTTGTCAAAGAGGCTCTTTGACAGCCTCAAAGAGGCCCTTTGACGAGCTCAAAGAGGCTTAATGACAAACCAAGGGGGTATTTAAGGGATGTTAACAATTCATGATTAAATATTAACTAAAATTTTGCGCATCATGAAAGAATTTATGTCTTTTTACTATCTTTTTGTCTTTCTGTATATTTATGCAAAACAGGGGCAAAAACAGCTCTTTTTACGCTTATGCGCAACGGTTGGTTATGTCGTTTCGAGGTTGCAAACACGCCGTCTACGGAGCGTAAACATGGCACTTAGGATGCGTAACTATGGTACTTAGGTAGCGTAAACACGGCACTTAGGAATCGTACCCCCGTTACTTGTGGATTGGCTTGCTGGTTGTTTGAAATTGAACAGTCTTGCTAAATCTTAGTAAACGACAATAGGGGCAATTCTTTAATCTGCCAATTCGAAAAACAAAAACTACGCAAACAAAGAATTGTCCCTATTGTCTCTATTGTCTTTAAAACTTCTCTATTGTTTGTTTTAAAGACCTCTCCATTGTTTTAAAAGACATCACCATTGTTTTTTAAATTTCCCCCCCCCTGATTGTCGTTGAAACAGAAACAAGCGGGCTGCTTTTATCTCTTGCTCTCCAGCATCACGATGTCGCCATCGGTAGAGGTGGTGATGATGTGGTGCTTGTCGGCGGTGGTGACGGTATTCACGAGCGAGTTGCCCACTTTGTAGGTCCATTTCAGAAGCCCCGTCTTGTCGTCAAGAGCCAGGATGAGCCCCTCCTTGGTGCTGCTGTAGACCGTGCCGTCGATAACAGGCATCATGGTCGACGCATGCTCGTAGCCGAAGCCACAGTTGGTAGCCCACAGCTCCAGAGGCTCTGCTGCCGTGGCCTTGTAGCACACGATGCTGTCTTGCATGGTCTTGGCGAAGATGCGCTGTCGGTCAGCCGACATGCCTATGCTCTCGCGCACCTTCGACTGGAACGTGCGCCACAGCGTCTTGCCGTCCTTCAGACCGATGGCTGTGAGGGCGCGTTGCGGGTCGGCAATGAAGATGGCCTCCTTGTTTGCCACGGGCCACACCTGTGCCGGCGAGTAGTGAAGACCGCCCTTCGGGTGCTTCCATGTCCACAGCAGCTTGCCGTCTTTCTCGCTGAGAGCGTAGAGGTTGCTGTCCCATGCGCCAAACACCACCATGCCCTGTGTGAGCAAGGGCCGTGTCACGATGTAACCCTTCACGCCGTCAAAGGTCCAGCGCTCCTTGCCTGTGCGTGCGTCGATGGCGTGCATCTTGTGGTCGCTGCCGCCAATGAAGGCCGTCTTGCCGTCTGTAGCCACGGCGCCCATGACGGGCAGGTCGGTCGTGATCTGCCACAGCTCGCGCCCCGTGCGGGCATCAAGACCATATATGCGGTCGCCCGTGGTGCCGAAGACCACGGTGCCGTTGATTACGGCTGGTGTGCCGACAATCTTCTTGTCGGCCTGGAAGTGCCAGCCCTCATGGCCTGTGGCCTTGTCGTAAGCTGTCATGCGGCCCGTCACATCGCCCACGAACACGCTGTTCTTCCAGCACACGGCAGAGGCGTAGATGCTTCGTCCGCTCTTCACGCGCCATTTCTCGCCCACTTTGTCGGCATACTTGGTGTTGCAGCTGAAGTCGGGATGTTCGTCTGCATGTCCCTGAGGGTCATAATATTGCTTCTTCAGCGATATGCCGCCCCAAGGACGAGGCTCCTCGCCGACGTTTTTCTCTGCCACGGTGAGCGAGTCGGCGGTAACATTCCACAGACTGTAGCCCACCTTGCCGTTGCCGTCCTTGAGGTTGGAGCGTGAGAGGAAGCCCGGAATGCCGTCATAGAAGAACGCCTTGTTGCGGTGGTAGTGGCCGCCGATGAACGCCTTGATGTTTAGTTTCCTGAAAGCATCGGTCACCTCGTACCAGTTGTCGAGGTCGCCCTTGAGCATGGGGTAGTGGGTTGCAATGAACACCTTCTTGCCCTGGCCGTTCTTGCGCACCTCGTCGCAGACCCAACTGATGTCTTGTGGTGCCACATGGCCCAGCGCCATCTTGATGAACGGGCCCGAGGTGAAGCCGAGGAAGAGGGTGCCCTTGTGTTCAAACTCCATGCGTTCGCTGCCGAACAGCTGGCTAAACTTTGCCATGCCCGACTCGCTCCATGTCGTCTCGTGGTTGCCCGTGAGCACATAATATTTCTTGTTCAGGGCCTTCAAGGCATCGGCAAGCTGCTCCAGCGAGGCGTTGTCGCCGTTGTCGGCAAGGTCGCCAGTGATGAGCACAAAGTCGACATTGGGGTTCTTGTTGATGTCGGCAATGGTCATGTTGAGATACTCCAACGGCTTGGGGTCGTTGCTGTTGAGGTGGATGTCGGTTACTTGTGCAAAGGTGAACGGCTCCTGTGCCCAGCCTTGAACGACGGCGAGGACGGCGAGCGCGATTGTCAGAAATAGATTTTTTGTCTTAATCATGATTTTTTGGTTATTTGTTGTTTTTTTTTACATTTTCGTCATGTGATAGCCCAACGCGTTAAGTTCCATGGCCACGCCCATGAGGTAGAGCTGATGGAGGGCGGCAACATAGGTGCGGAAGGCTTCGGGCGTGCCTGGCTCAAGGTGCAGGTGCATGATGGCGTTGTAGGTTCGTGAGGCACACTCGGCCACGGTGTCGTTGACCTTGTGCTCAGCCTCGGGCGTGAGCAGGAGCACCTGACGAAGAATGTATTCGTCCATGTGGTCGAAATCGATGCGGTCGCGCAGATACTTGTACAGGTCCTCCACCTTACTATATAACGCCCAATCTTCATCCCAATATTTCGCCACGGCCATGCCGATATACATCATCCATCCGAGAGAGGCGGTGGGGTAGGCGGTAAACTCTCTCACGCCATCGGGCATGTAGCTCTGTGCCAGTTTGGGCCACAGCTCCTCAAGGTCGGGAGCTTCGGGCAGGCGTTCATCCACTTGTCCTATAGACGTGAGGTAGCCGTGCAGGTCACGGCGAAACAGCTGTTCTGTCTTTTCGTTGTCGTATGTTGTCTTGTTGTCCATTTTCGCTATGTTTGTTGTTTGCAGTTGTGGTGAAAAGTTATGAGTTTTTCCAATTTTGTGGCTAAATTACGAAAAATATGTCAATTGAGCAATTTATTGTAGGCAAATTGATTTATTTGCATTATCTTTGCATAAGATAAGCTGCACCTCGGCATAACGTTCAAGCAAGCTTGACGTTCTGCTCTCGGTTTGCATTATCTTTGCATAAGATAAGCTGCACCTCGGCAGAGCTTGCAAGCAAGCTTGCGTCTCTGCTCTCGGTTTGCATTATATGTTTTTCATTTTTTTGAGTCTTGATATATGTGGAACAGAATAAAATATCTTTTATCCTATTTTTTGCTGGTGTGGGGATTCTTCCTCATACAAAAGCCTGTGTTCATGGCCGTGAACGCATCTAAGAGTTATGCGCTGACCGACTATCTGAGCGTCATGTGGCATGGCGCCGGACTGGATGCCACCACCACGGGCTACCTCACCATCCTGCCGTTCCTGCTCACCGTGGTATCGGTGTGGTACCGTCATCTGCCGTTCCGCAAGGTCATGACGCCCTATTATGTCATCGTGATGCTCCTCATAAGTGCCATCTTCGTTGGCGACATGTCGCTGTTCTCGTTCTGGGAGAGCAAGCTTGACGCGTCAATTTTTATCTATATCGACTCGCCGAAGAACGCCATGGCCAGCGTGTCGGGCGGTTACATAGCTGCACGCATAGGCATGATCGTAGGGCTGACTGCCGTGATGAGCGCTCTGCTGTGGCTCATCACCCCGAAGGCTCTTGAAAAGATAAACATGATAGGTCAGCAGCTCGTTGCCACGCTGTGCGCTCTGCCCTTGGGCGCGTTGCTCTTTCTTGTTATAAGAGGAGGCTTCCGCGTGTCTACAGCCAATGTGGGCGATGCCTATTTCAGCAACGACCAGTATCTGAACCTCTCGGCCATAAACCCGGCGTTCAACCTGTTTGCAAGCACAGAACGACAGGCACGCTATGAGGACGAGTTCAACTTCTATGACGAGCAGCGACGCGCACAGCTCATGAAGGGCCTGTATGACACCAACGACACCAACACCACACAGGTGCTCGAAACGCAGCGCCCCAACATCCTCGTGATTTTCATGGAGAGTTTCGGCGCCACGATGATTGAACGTCTTGGCGGCGAGAAGGGTGTGGCGCCCAACCTTGAGAGTCTGGCCGACAACGGCGTGTTCTTCTCGCGCATCTTCGCCAACAGCTTCCGCACAGACCGAGGCACCGTATGCACGTTCAGCGGCTTCCCCGGCTTGCCCACGCTGTCGCTTATGAAGGTGTCAAACCTCTGCCAGCAGTTGCCCAACATCGCAAACACGTTGGGACAGGCGGGCTATGAGACCGACTTTCTCTATGGCGGCGACATCAACTTCACCAACATGCAGGGCTATCTGCGTGCTGGAGGATTCCAAAAAATAACATCGCAAGACGACTTCTCCCTGACCGAGCGCAACTACAGCAAGTGGGGTGTGCCCGACGGCATAACCTTCAACCATCTCTACGACATGCTCAAGAAACGCGAGAACAGCAAGAAACCGTGGTTCACAACGTTCCTCACGCTGAGCAGCCATGAGCCGTTTGAGGTGCCGTACAAGAAGTTTGAAGATGCCCATTTCAACGCCTTCGCCTACACCGACCATTGCATTGGCGAGTTTATAAGACGCTTCCGCAAGACCAAACAGTGGAAGAACACGCTTATCGTCCTGCTGCCCGACCACGGCATACCTTATCCTAAGGAGGGCGAGAGGTTCAGTCCGCGCTTCTTCCGCATACCGATGATCTGGACGGGAGGTGCCGTGCGCCAGAAGATGACGGTTGAGAAGATCATGAACCAGACCGACCTTGCCGCCACGCTCTTGGCACAGCTCGGTCTGAAGCACGACAACTTCTTGTTCAGCCGTAACGTGCTGAGCGAGAGCTACACCTATCCGTTCGCGTTCTACAGTTTTGTCAACGGCTTCTGCTTCCTCGACAACACGGGCGTGAGCGTTTACGACAACGCCTCGAACAAGGTGTTCTTCAACGTGGCTCCCGAGGGCGACAGCGTGCGCGTGCAGAAGGGAAAGGCCATCTTGCAGACGCTCTACGACGAGGTGGGACAGATGAACAGCAAGCGTTATAAGTAGGTGTTCAAAATAAAAAATAAGTTGGTGTCATGCAAGATTTTTCTTTCGCTCACGTTTCGTTATTAAAAACGAAGGAAAATTTTTTATAGACAGCAATGACGATAAAACAAATAACGACATATCTGCTCATGGCTTTGGCTGTGCTCGTGACAGGCTGTAGCGATGAGGCACAAGACAACGGGGGGCTTGGCGCCCCGAATGCCACCACCTTGGTGGCACGATATGAGGGCGAGTGGAAGGTAGGCAATCATTATGCCGGCAAGGGCGAGGTGGGTGTCTATTCTACGGGCTTCGACCTCTCGACCGTCCCCTACGCTGCCATCTTGCGCATGGCCATGCCACACCGTAACGTGGAGTGTGACGCTGACAAGGGCTATGTGGTGCCTTACAACAACATTGGCTATTCGCAACACGCCGTCTACATGAAGCTCGGAGCAAGCCAATGGCTCACAAAGGCAACCGTTGACGGAAAAACCTATTCGGCAATATTGTATATGGCGCAGCCCTCGGGGCAGCAAACGGCTTATCCTAACGCCACGTTCTCGAAGGTGTCGGGTGTCTACAGCATGGTGTTTCCGCTGCTTAAGGTGGAGCTTCTTGGCAGCAAAGGAGAACTGTGTGAGACCGTGGATGCCGACTTGCAGATTACGTTTACAACAACAACAAAGAAAAAATGATGTGGGTTTCGCGTGGCTATAAACATGCGAAACTTTAATAACAAGGAGATTTTGGAAGCAGAAGAGCTGCTCGTAAGTAGGATAAAGGAGGGCGACCGCACAGCCATGCGCACGCTCTACGACCGCTATTCGGGATATGTCATGGCCGTTGCGCTGCGATATGTTCCGGACAGGGACGATGTGCAAGATGTTGTGCAAGACAGCTTTGTCAAAATCTTCACATCAATAGGCTCTTTCTCTTACCGTGGCGAAGGTTCGCTGAAGGCGTGGATGGGGCGCATCGTGGCAAACATGTCGCTCGACTTTCTGCGGAAGAACAAGACGCTTAGCTTCACCTCCGATTTGCCAAACATTGCCGACGAACCCGAGCCCGACATCGGCGGCGTGAGCGATGAGGCGCTCATGAGCATGATAGCGCGGCTTCCCGATGGCTACAGGGTGGTGCTCAACATGTTTGTGTTTGAGCAGATGAGCCACAAGGAGATAGCGCAACGGCTCGGGATAAAGGAGAACTCGTCGGCATCGCAATATTTTCACGCGAAGAAATTGCTCGGCAAGATGATTAACGATTACATTAAAAAGCAACAATAAGGCAACAATATGAAACACAACGGTTTTGCAGAACAGATGCGACAGCGGCTCGGCAATGCTGAGGCTGACGTGCCGGAAGGTCTGTGGGATGCCATTGAGCAGAAGCTCGACGCGCAGCCTGCGGCAGCTCCGCAGATGACCATTGCCAAGACACCGCGACGTGTGGTGCTCAGACGATGGGCTGTGGCTGCATCGGTGGCTATTGTTGCCGGTGCCGGGCTGTGGTGGTATGCGCACGATGATGACACGCTGCCTGGCGGAGCAAAGGCGTTGGGCGTGGTGGCTTATGACAACGCTGAGGTTAACCCCGCGGTTTCGAAAAGGGCTGACAGGACGGGGCTTTCGGAAAATAATAATCTTTCTGTGGGTTCCAATTCTTTAAACGGATCCAAAGTGTCTGTAGGTTCCAATCTTTCAGACGGTTCAAACCATTCGGGTGGTTCAAACCATTCAAGCGGTTCAAACCCTTCAAGCGGTTCAAACCATTCAAGCGGTTCAAACCCTTCAAGCGGTTCAAACGCCACAATGGTAGCCCAGTATATGTCTCGTCGCGCTGATGGTGGCGCCGACATGGTCGCGATGGCCGATAACGACAGCAAGGCTGTTGCTGCACAGACTTTCACAGATGAAAGGGGCAATGGTGTCGCGCCTTCTAAGGATGTGACGGACCAAGAAGCAAAGGCTGAGGCAAAGCGTGGGTTAAAGGAAGGGAGTATGGCGACTGCAAGGAGCATGACGAACAGACGGACGCATACAACGGCGACGGGACGCTCTGCCGCAACGGCGATGAGGCGCTCTGCCGCAACCGAAGAACAGTTCTCACGACGCGCAGCAAATGGAGGATCAAAATGGCAGTTTGGTGTTGGCACATCGGGCAACATGACTCGCTATTCGTCTACTAACGGCATCATGCCTGTGCGCTATTCGGATGTAGCCATGGCGCAGGGTAGCAGCAACGCTTATTTTAGTGCTGAACCTCTGCAACGCGACTGCAAGGAGACGACGAAGCACAACATGCCCGTGTCGTTTGGCGCAACGGTGTCTTATTCCCTTAACGATCGTCTCGCCCTTACCTCGGGCCTTGTCTACACGCTTGCCACCTCGTCTTTCGAGCACGGCACGTCAAGCAACGCCTCTATGGATGAGCAGACTCTTCATTATGTAGGCATACCACTCACGGCAAGCTACACCGTCTGGAGCAACAATTGGCTTAAAACCTATGTTAATGCTGGTGGACAAGCCGACTTCAACGTTTCGGCAAAGGTGGAGACGGAGGGTCACACAACCGACATAGACAAGGATCGTGCGCAGCTGTCGGTCGGTGCTGCCGCTGGCGTGCAGCTAAACGTTGTCAAGCAGATGGGCGTGTATGTAGAGCCCGGCGTGAGATATTATTTCGACAACGGCAGCAACGTGCAGACCGTGTTCAAAGAACATCCTTGCAACTTTAGTTTGCAGATGGGATTGAGGTGGAACTTTTAAAGGTAGAAAGGCTTTTTTAAAAGGTAAAAAGGTAAAAAGGTAAAAAGGTAAAAAAAAAGCTGGCGCCTTTGGAAGGGAAAACGAAGAGTGAAAAAACTTTTTAAAGGTAAAAAGGTAAAAAGGTAAAAGGGTAAAAAGGTAAAAAAAAGCTGAGGCATGCTTGTGGCTTGCGCTCAGCTTTGTTTTATTTATTCATCAATCTATTTTCAATCTCTTCATCATCACTTTTTCATCATCACCTTTTCATCATCACCTTCTTCGTTATCCTCTTGTTCTGTCTTTTTCTTGAGGTAGCTTTCTTTTAGTTTAGCATGACGCAAGTTTCGGCGTTACAAGTGGAGCATTCTGTCTGACGGCTCTTGCGCTCGCAGTAGCGCTCACACTGGGCGCAGATGTCATAGCCTAACATGGCACCAAGTATGAAGTCTTCCTCGGGGGTAAGTTGGCAGAGAGGCTTCGTTATCATCAAGCGTATGGCATCAAGACATTCTTTCTTGCCAAAAAACAGGTTCAGACGGTCGTTACCTACAGGCTGGATGACGTAGCTTATGTTCTGGTGCTGCAATCGTGTGACGGCAAACTGCTCATAACGCTTGTTGAAGGTGAAAAGCACCATTCGGCGCACACCTTTCTTAAACTCGTAGATGTGGTTGACCAAAACTTTCATGTCCTCGGGCAGACGGGTGGTGTCTTGCTGTGTTGCTGATGATGGATAATTCATTTGCTTATGATTTTTATTGAAGCTCCATAAGCTTCACACTTATGGAACTTCAACTGGGGGAATTACTATTTTTCTTTTTTTCACTCACAAAACGTGAAGCATAGAGATAAGATGCTCACATGGAGCTTAGAGTGATGGTTTGATGCTTTCAAGCCAGGCGTCTATGCGCTCTTCTGTCTTGTCGTCCTCATTGACGTTGTCGAGGGCAAGGCCAACAAACTTGTCTCCTTCCACAGCCTCGCTCTCATCGAATGTGTAGCCGTCGGCAGACACGCCGTCAAGAACAGTTGCTCCTGCTTCCTTTGCTGCATCATAGAGCTCCTTCATGCCGCCACAGAAGGTGTCGGGATAAGACTCGCTGTCGCCGCAGCCAAACAGAGCCACGGTCTTGCTGCTGAGGTCGGCGCTCTTAAGCTCTTTCACGCCGTCATACCAGTCGTCTTGCATCTCGCCTGCTCCCCATGTAGAGGTTCCGAGAATGAGGTTGTCATGACTTGCTATTGCGTCGGCATTAAGGCTTGCGGCGTCAATGATGTCTGCCCCAAGTTTAGAGGCGATGGTCTCGGCTATCTCTTGGCATGTGCCTGTAGACGATCCATAAATTACAATTGTTGGTTTCATCGTTATTCTTTTTTTAAATTTACTTTTCGTTTTCCTTTTATTTTCTTTTTCCTTTTCTTTTTCTTTTAATTCGCGTTTCCTTTTCCTTTTCGTTTTCTTTAAATTGTTGTTGAATCTTATTTTCGTTTGCAAAGTTACAGTCTTGGCACAACATCCGCAATACCTAAAAATGAGGGTTTTTTAAAGGTAAAAAGGCTTTTTAAAGGTAAAAAGGTAAAAAAAGGCTGGCGCCTTTGAAGGGAAGAGTGAAGAGTGAAGAGTGAAGAGTGAAGAGTGAAGAGGGAAGAGGGAAGAGGGAAGAGTGAAGAGTGAAAAATCTTTTTAAAGGTAAAAAGGCTTTTTAAAGGTAAAAAGGTAAAAAAAAGGCTGGCACCTTGGAAGGGAAAAACGAAAAGTGAAAAATCCAATGATTTATTAAAAGCTGAGCCTTCTTTAAAAAGAAAAAGGTAAAAAGGTTTTATGGCGTTAGCCTTTTTTACCTTTTTACCTTTTTACTTTTTTACCTTTAAAAATCTTTTTTACCTTTAAAAGTTAAACCGTTTCCATGGTCTTCTTAAGCAGTTCCCAGAATGGAGCAACGGTAGAAATGCAGCAACGCTCGCCTGTGGTGTGTGGAGAGCAGAGCGTTGGACCGAACGACACAACGTCAAGGTGAGGATATTTGCCGAGGATGACAGAACACTCCAGACCAGCATGGTCGGCCTGCTCTGTGGCTTCCTTGCCAAACATCTCCTTGTAGTTTTTCTTCAGGAGGTTCAGAATGTCGCTGTTGGGGTTGGGATCCCAGCCGTTGTAGCTGCCGCTGAGCACAACCTTCATGCCAGCCATAGAGAAGCAGCTCTCGAGAGTGGTGGCCTCATATTCCTTCATGGTCTCGTTTGACGAGCGTGTGAGGAAGAGTACAGATGCCTTGCCGTCGGCGATGTTGATGATGGCGAGGTTTGAAGAGGTCTCAACAACGGTGGGGTACGACGGGATCATGCGTGTCACGCCATTGTGGCAAGCGTAGATAGCGTCGACGATGTTGTCCTGAATCTCCTCGGGCACCTCATGAGAGGGTGTCTTTACAGCTGTAGCGAAGAACTCGATGCCGCTCTCGATGCCTCTATATTCGTTTTCGAAAGTCTCTTTCCATTCGGCAACAAGATCCTTCAGCGCCTCTACGTTCTCCTTAGGCAGCGTGAGCACGGTCTCACACTCGAAAGGAATGGCGTTGCGCATGTTGCCGCCGTGCCATGTAGCAAGGCGTGCCTCACACTCGGTTATGGCGTCGCGAACGAAGCGCACCATGAGCTTGTTGGCGTTGGCGCGACCCTCGTGAATCTCAAGACCGGAGTGGCCACCGCGCAGACCCTTAAGCGTAACCTTTACGGCAGAATCTTCGGGATCGGTTTCCACCTCTTTATAATCGAGCGTTGCGCTGACGTCAACGCCGCCAGCACTACCGATAACAAACTTGCCCCATGTCTCTGAGTCGAGGTTGAGCAAGATGTCGCCGTTAAGTTCGCCTTCGGGCAGATCGTTGGCACCGAACATACCTGTCTCTTCGTCGGCTGTGATCAGTCCCTCAACGGGTCCGTGCTTCAGGTCTTTAGCCTCCATGACAGCCATGATGGCAGCCACGCCCAGTCCGTCGTCGGAACCCAGGGTTGTGCCTTTAGCCTTTACCCAGTCGCCGTCGATATATGTCTCAATGGGGTCGGTAACGAAGTTGTGTGTGCTTTCTTTGCTCTTCTGCGGCACCATGTCCATGTGTGCCTGCAAGATAATGCCCTTGCGGTTCTCCATGCCAGGAGTGGCGGGTTTGCGCATGACGATGTTACCGGCAGCATCCTTGAAAGCTTCCACGCCAGCCTTGGCTGCGAAGTCGAGCAGGAACTGCTGTATCTTCTCAAGATGTCCTGAAGGACGTGGAACCTGTGTCAGTGCATAGAAATTTCGCCAGATGCACTCTGGTTTTAGATTCTTGATTTCGCTCATAATTTTTTATGTTTTATGTGGTTTAAAATAAGAAATCAGTTTGTCTGTACCGCAGCCGTCCTCTTCTTTGTGAACGACAGGGCTATCCATGCGTACACGCCCAAGGCTACAACGAGAAGTGTCTGCACCGTGTGAACGATGAGCACAAAGTAGAGGGCGTTGTTGTCGGCCACGCCATAGAGGATGAGCATGGTCTTCACGGCAAAATGCCACGGGCCGGCACCGTTGGGGGTGGGCACGATGACGGCAATGCTTCCCACGACAAATGTGACAAGTGCGCAGGACATGCCGAGGTGGGCTGTCGACTCGAAACAGAAGAACGTGAGATAATAATGCAGGAAGTAGCTGCCCCAGATGGCCAAGGTGAAGAAGATAAACAGCGGAACGTTCTTGACCTTGCGAAGCGACATCACGCCCTGCCATATTCCGCCGATGGTGTTTTTCACCTTATTATATATGGAGAGCTTGCGTACAAGCACCCATAAAAGAGCTAACGCAGCAGCGCCACACACGGCGGTTACGGCCCATCCGGCAGGAGAGAAGCCACGAAGAATGGCGTCGATGCTTGTGCCTGTCTTGTCGAAGAACACGTTGAACACGCTCACCTGCCAAAGAAAAGTGAAGGCGGCAACAAAGGCCACAAGCAGCGAGTCGATGGCGCGTTCGGTGACAACCGTGCCCAAGGCTTTGGGAAACGACACCTTGTCGTAACGGCTCAGCACGCCACAACGTGCAAACTCGCCGATGCGGGGTATGACGAGGCTCAGAGCGTAAGACAGGAACACGGCGTTTATGCTTGTAGAGTGGCGAGGATGCTCTCCAACAGGCTCCAATGACATGCGCCATCGCCAGCCGCGGAACATCTGGGCCAATATGCCGAAGGGGAAGGACAGAAGCATCCACGTCCAGTTCATGTCGTGGCGAAGCACGTCGGCAATGTCGCTAAACTTGAAATCGTGATACATCCAGAAGAGTATCAGGCCGCCAAGCAACAGCGAGAAAGCCACTTTTGATATGTCGCCAACAGTTTTATTTATTTTTAAAGACATCGTTTGAGTTGTTATTCTATCTGCAAAATTAATAAAAACAATTCAAAAACAGCAGTTTGCTACATTTTATTAAGGTATTTATTGTTTTTTGCCTATTTGCTGTCTGGTTTCTTCTTTTAGTGACAAACTTTCGCTTAATGTGACAAAATGGTTTCAAGGAAATTTCCTAAATGTGACAGAATGACATCGTTATTTGACTTTAGTCAATAAAAATGGGTGGTTGAGTGTGTTTTTTGTTATTTTGTTTGCGCACACAGCGGAATTGTAGTAATTTTGCATTGTCTAAAAGAGAAAAGATATATATAAGATTAGTTTAAGGATAACAATTTAAAGAAAGGAAAATTATTATGATGACATTAGTTGTATTCGCCATTGTTGCTGCAACTGTAGCACAGGCAATTAGTTTGGGTCACAAGATTGATTTGCACAAGTAAACAATCTTGGCTTGCTTAAAAAGCAAGCTGACACCCCTTTCCATTTAGGAAGAAACATTTTGAAAGTATTTATATATAAGATGGCGAGCCGCTTCAATTAGCGGCTCGCCATTTTGGGTTTATGACAGAAAGCGTTTTGTAACAGAAAGCGAAAAAAGAGTTTGTTTTTGGTTATATGAAATAAAATCCGTACTTTTGCCAACGGAATATTAGCTTTCAGAAAAACCATAATCTGTTTTTTTTTAAATAAATGCAATCTATGACTAACAAACAACAACTCGTGATGTCAATCGTGGCGTGTGCTTTGGCTTTTTCTCCGATGGCAAATGCCCAGAACAAGACAGCGATAAAACTGTTACCCAAACCGCATGCTCTAACGTTTGGAAAGGGCGTGTTCGCAACCTCTGGTGCCATAAAGGTGGAGAACACCGTAGGCGAGATGGCAGAGAACGTGTTCGTGCCGTCTTGGGCTGCCGATGCTAAAGGCCAGACAGACAGGGTGGTGCGCTATGCAAAGCTCGTAGGCGCTTCATCGCCAGAGGCTTATCGCCTGCATGTCGTAGCCGACACGTTGCAGATAGAAGCTGCTGCAAAGGAGGGATTCATGCGTGCTTGGCAGACCGTAGGCCAGATAACAGACAAGAAGGGTGTGCCGTGTGTGGACGTGGAGGATGCTCCTGCCTATAAGTGGCGCGGACTGATGCTTGACGTGGTGCGCCATTTCTATCCGCTGAGCTTCATCAAACGCCAGATCGATGTGATGGCTCAATATAAGTTTAACCGTCTGCACCTTCATCTCACCGATGCCGAGGGTTGGCGCATGGAGATAAAACGCTATCCGCGACTCACCGACAGCGTGGCGTACAGACCGATAGAAAATTGGGCCGATTGGCGTGAGGCAGGACAGCCATATTGTTCTAAGGATACCCCCAATGCTTATGGCGGTTTTTACACACAAGACCAGTTGCGCGACCTTGTGGCTTACGCTGCTGAACGAGGCATAACCATCGTGCCAGAGATAGAGATGCCGGGCCACTCGAGCGAGGCAACGACAGCCTATCCCGAACTGTCATGCACGCATGAGAAGCATAAGCAGCCCGACTATTGCGCTGGAAGCATTGCCACATACGACTTCCTTGAGAATGTCTTGAAGGAGGTGATGGATGTGTTCCCCTCTCATTACATTCATGTGGGTGGCGATGAGGCAGCAAAGAAATCGTGGTCTTCTTGTCCTCTGTGTCAGAGCAAGATGCGCGAGCTGGGCACCACAAGCGTGGATGACCTGCAGGCTTATCTCATAACCAGCATGGGACAGTTCCTCAACGAGCACGGACGTCAGCTCGTGGGATGGGACGAGGTGATCGCAGGAAACCTGTCGAAGAACACCACGGTGATGGTGTGGCGTGACAAGGATCGCGCTCACGAGGCCATAAAGCACGGCTATGACGTGGTGCTCTCGCCAGCCGAATATTGCTATCTCGACCATTATCAGGATGCCCCAACCACACAGCGCCCCGCCATTGGTGGCTATCTACCCTTGGAGAAGGTCTACAATTATGTTCCTGGCGAGGATCTGCCTGAGGCTGAGCGTAAGTTGATAACCGGTGTTCAAGGCAACCTGTGGACCGAGCATGTAGCAACAACGGAGCATGTGGAGGCTATGTTGTGGCCTCGTGGCCTCGCATTGGCTGAACAGGGATGGACGGGTTCCGAGAACAAAGATTATAAAGAGTTTAAGAAACGCGCGTTAGTACAGATAGACCGTCTGCGCAACGAGGAAGGCATGCATCCTTTTGATCTTAGAAAAGAGGTTGGAGAGCGTCCGCAGGCCTTGAGTACAGTAAAGAACAAGGCTATCGGCGCTAAGATCACTTATAACAAACCCTACTATAAAGGCTATAACGCCGGCGGCGACAATGGTCTCATCGACGGCAAGTGTGGCGGCTGGACCTATAGCGATGGACGCTGGCAAGGCTTCCTCGGCACGCCTGCCATCGACGTGGTCATTGACCTCGGCAAGACGACAAGCATAAACAACGTTGAGATGAGCTTCATGCAGATGAAGCGCACCGAGGTGTTCCTGCCTTCTAAAGTGCAGGTGATGCTCAGCAATGACGGACAGACTTATGATGAGGTCTACAGCAAAGACGAGCCTCAGGAGGACACCGAAAATCCGTTATACCGCACACACAAGTGGAAGGGCCACAAGAAGGCACGTTACGTTCATGTAAAGGTTGAGAAATCGACCTTTGGCGGATTTGTCATGTGTGATGAGATAATAATCAGGTGATAACCGTCTCATCGCCATTGTTACAATAAGATTAAAAAAAAGCCTCTTGCCATTAAAAAACAATGGTAAGAGGCTTGCCGTCTCGCAAGAATTTATTACTTTTGCACCACAAAAGAATTTATCATTAATTTATAATATGGACGACTATCACGCGGAAAACATGAATTTCGTAAGATAGAGCCGCTTTTATGAGTAAAGCAAGGCTCCATCCTATTTGCATCGTCATGGAGATTTTGCTTTATGAGAACATATTGGAACACCAACTCGACACTTAAGACAATCAGCGATTGGCAGCCCAACTGCTGGATTCAAGTAACATGCCCCACAGAAGAAGACCAAGAATATCTGGAGGACAAGTTCAACATTCCCGATTATTTTCTTTCCGACATCAGCGATACGGACGAACGTGCCCGTTATGAGTATGATGACGGATGGATGCTCATCATCCTCCGTATACCCTATGTCAAGGAGATACGCTCGCGCACGCCTTACACCACCGTGCCTCTCGGCATCATTCATAAGCGTGACGTGACCATCACCGTGTGTTATTATGAGACAAACATGATGATCGATTTTGTCAGTTATCAGCAGAAACGTGGGGTGGGATTCACCGATTATGTGGACATGATTTTCCGACTGTTCCTTTCGTCGGCAGTGTGGTACCTTAAGCGCTTGAAGCAGATCAACACGCTCATAGAGAAGGCTAAACACAACCTCGACCACGGCGTGAACAACGAGTCGCTTATAGGCCTGAGCCGTCTGCAAGACTCGCTCACCTATTTTATAACCTCAATTCGCGGAAACGAGACCTTGCTTGCCAAACTGAAGTTTAAGCTTCAGGTCGATGAGCTTGATGCCGACCTCATTGAGGACGTAAACATCGAGATGTCGCAGGCACGGGAAACAACAAATATCTATGCCGACATCCTGGAATCGACGATGGATACCTACTCGAGCATCATCAACAACAACATGAACACCGTTATGCGTACCCTCACATCGGTGTCGATCATCATGATGTTTCCGACGCTCATATCTTCAATCTTCGGTATGAACCTCATCAACGGCATGGAGGAAAGCCGCTACGGATTCCTTATTGCCATGGTGCTCTCTGTCTTCGTGTCAGGCATATCGTGGGTTATCTTGAAACGCAAACGCTTGCTTTGACGCAGGTTTTAAGATTGGCTTGAAAGCTTCTCACGGCGGCTTGTTGTTGATGTATACAAACGTGCAAGAGTGCTTTAAGAAGGGCTTAAAAGCCTTATAAATAAGGTATATTGGACTAAAAACGAAAAAAAAACGCATTTTTCGTTGCTATTCAATTTTTTTTATTTAAGTTTGCACTTTAAAGAATGTGAAATGGTCATGCCGACAGACAGATTGCCCTCTTCACAGGGCTCTGTCCTACTGCCTTTTTGACGAGGCGCGGTGTGGCATTTATTTGAAAGATTACCTTGTCATAAACTAAAACAGTGAAATGATGGACTCTCAAGAGAACACCCTGAATCAGGGAACATTAGAAAGCGAGAAGAACGTGGAGCAATCTGCCGTTCAAGTGGAAACTGCCGATGAAAGCGCTACTGCAGCTCCCGTGGCTACTGATCCTCAAGCTAACGAACAGCCTGTGGAAGAGGCTGCGCCGGCAAAGGTCTACAAGACAAAGAAAGAGGTCATTGAACGTCTAAAGGAGATTGTGGCCAGTGACGAATGTCCTGCCAAGGAAGAGATAGACCATCTCAAGACCGTGTTCTACAAGCTGCACATTGCGGAGCGCGAAGCAGCGCTAAAGGCTTATATCGACGGTGGCGGCGATCCGGAAACTTATCAGATCGTGCCCGACGAGGACGAAGAGGTCTTCAAGGCCGAGATGAGCGTTGTGCGCGAAAAGAGAGCCAAGGTGTTCCAGCAACAGGAGGAGGAGAAGCAGGAAAACTTGCAGAAGAAGCTTGACATCATTGAGAAAATAAAGGCTATGGCCACCTCGCCTGAGGAGGCAAACAAGTCGTATAACGAGTTTAAGGAGTTGCAACAGCAGTGGAAAGAGATAAAGGCTGTGCCTGCAGAGCGCGCAAGCGAGCTGTGGCGCAACTACCAGCTTTATGTGGAGCAGTTCTATGACCTGCTGAAGCTTAACAGCGAGGCACGCGAGTATGACTTCAAGAAGAACCTCGAGATAAAGACCAAGCTGTGTGAGGCTGCCGAGAACCTGGCTAACGAGGAAGACGTTATCAGCGCGTTCCACCAGCTTCAGGAGCTGCATCAGCAGTATCGCGAGACCGGCCCCGTGGCCAAGGAGCTTCGTGAGAAGGTGTGGGCCCGCTTCAAGGCTGCCTCTACTGTTGTGAACAAGCGTCATCAGCAGTATTTTGAGACCTTGCGTGCTGGCGAAGAGGAGAACCTCAACAAGAAGACCGAACTGTGTGAGAAGGTTGAGGCCCTCATAAAGGAAGAGAACAAGGGTGCTGCCGATTGGGAGAAGCACACAAAGGAGATAATTGCTCTTCAGGCAGAGTGGAAGAACATCGGTTTCGCTCCGCAGAAGATGAACGTCAAGATTTTTGAACGCTTCCGCGCTGCTTGTGACGATTTCTTCGGTCGCAAGGTAGAATATTTCAAGAAGATGAAGGCTGAGCTTGCAGAGAACGCCGAGAAGAAGCGTGCTCTCGTTGAGAAAGCAAAGGCTTTGCAGGACAGCACCGACTGGAAGTCGACAAGCGACAAGCTCGTTGCTTTGCAGAAGGAGTGGAAGACAATCGGCATGGTGCAGAAGCGCCTTGGCGACCAGCTCTGGAAGGAGTTTCTTGACGCCTGCAACAAGTTTTTCGAGGCCCGTAACGCAGCCAATGCCGGAACACACAACGAGGAGCGTGAGAACCTTGCCAAGAAGAAGGACGTCATTGAGAAGCTGAAGGCTGTGCTTGAGGCTGCCGCTGACGATGCCCAGCAGCAGGTGCAGAAGCTTGTTGAAGAGTATAACGCCATCGGCCATGTGCCTTATAAGGAAAAGGACAAGGTGTATGACGAGTATCATGAAGTGCTCGACAAGATTTATAAACAGCTCAACGTTTCAGCTACACGCCGTCGCCTGAACAACTTCAAGAACAACCTTAAGAACGTGGCCAAGCGTGGTGAGGATGCTCTCGACAACGAGCGTGGCCGTCTGGTTCGCCGTTTTGAGCAGCTCAAGCAGGAGGTTCAGACTTATGAGAACAACCTCGGCTTCCTCAACGCAAGCAGCAAGAAGGGTAACAGTCTGGTGGAAGAGATGAACCGCAAGGTGCAGAAGCTCCGCGACGACATGGAACTTGTCAAACAGAAGATTAAGGCTATTGACGCTGAAAACAAGTAAAGAAGCTACAAAGCCAAAAGCTACATTTAAAAAGCTTATAAGCAAACAAAAAAAGGGATGTGTCTTTCAAACGACACATCCCTTTTTTGTAAACCAATGAGTTTTTTTTATTCCTGTGCTGCAAGATAGCGCTCTGCCTCAAGAGCAGCTTTGCAACCGCTGCCAGCTGCCACGATGGCCTGACGGTAAACAGGGTCGGCACAGTCGCCAGCGGCAAACACACCTGCCACATTGGTGCAAGGCGAGTTGTCGTGGGTCTTGATGTAACCTGTCTCGTCAAGCTCCAGCCACGGCTTGAACACATCGGTGTTGGGCTTGTGGCCGATAGCAAGGAAGAAACCGTCGATGGGCAGGTTATATGTCTGCTCGTCAGCCTCGCCCTTACGCTTCACGAGGTGTGCGCCCTCAACCTTGTCCTCACCATAGAGGCCAAGAGTGTTGTGCTCATACAGGATCTCTATCTTCGGGTTCTCCTCGACACGTCGACGCATCACCTCGCTGGCACGCAGATAGGGCTTGCGCACAATCATGTAAACTTTCTGACAGAGCTGTGACAGATAAGAGGCCTCCTCACAGGCTGTGTCGCCACCGCCCACCACGGCAACGGTCTTCTTGCGGTAGAAGAACCCGTCGCAGGTGGCACATGCGCTTACGCCACGTCCGTTATATTTCCGTTCGTCGTCAAGCCCAAGATATTTGGCTGATGCGCCAGTGGCAATGATTACGGTGTCGGCCTCAATTTCTCCCTCGTCAGTGGTAATGAGGTAAGGAGCTTTGGAGAAGTCGACCTTCATGACCATGCCGCTACGTATGTCGCATCCAAACTTTGAAGCCTGCTCTTGCAAGTCCATCATCATCTGGTTGCCGTCGACACCCTCAGGATAGCCAGGGAAGTTCTCAACCGTTGTGGTCTGCGTGAGCTGTCCGCCCATCTGCATGCCACAAAGGAGCACGGGGTTAAGGTTGGCGCGTCCCGCATAGATGGCGGCGGTGTAGCCAGCCGGTCCACTGCCCACGATGAGGCAGCGTGTATGTTCAATGTTGCTCATTGTGATGTGTTTTCTGTTTTTTTATTTTGCCAGTTCCTCTTCAATGGCTTTGGCAATGACCTCAAAACTCTCTGTCGGCTCAAAACGGGCAACGACCTGTCCTTTCTTGTTGACAAGAAATTTTGTGAAGTTCCATTTTATGTCTGCCTTCTCTGCATAGTCGGGATCAGCCTCGCCGAGCATCTTCTCAAGCACAGGTGTGAGCTTGTGGTCAGGGTTGAAGCCTCCGAACCCCTTCTGTGTCTGTAAGAAAGCGAAGAGAGGGTCGGCATCTGGTCCGTTGACCTTTACCTTCTTGAAACGTGCAAACTCGGTGTTGTAAGTAAGCTTGCAGAAATTGTGTATCGACTCGTCTGTTCCTGGGGCCTGCTGCCCAAACTGGTTACAGGGAAAGTCAAGCACTTCAAACCCTTGGGCGTGGTATGTCTCATAGAGTTTCTCCAGTTCTTCATACTGTGGGGTGAAACCACATTTTGTTGCTGTGTTGACAATTAGCAGCACCTCGTTGGCATAGCATTGCAGTGACAGTGTGCCGCCTTTTCTTTCTTTTACAGAGAATTCGTAAACCGTTCTCATCTTTTAATAAATCGTTATTTTAAAAAATGTTTGTTGTCTTATCCTTTTGTTTTTGCAAAGTTAGCTATTTTATTTTTAATTTATTGCCAAATATCTGTCTTTATTGCAATTTTCTTTGCCCCTCACAGCCGAAATGTGAAAAAAAATATGTAAGTTTGCGACATGAAAAGTGTAAGACCTAAAAAGAATCTCGGTCAGCATTTCTTGACCGACCTCAGCATAGCGCGCCGCATCGCCGACACGGTGGATGCCTGCCCCGACATTCCAGTGCTCGAGATAGGCCCAGGCATGGGTGTGCTTACACAATATCTTGTCACCAAAGACCGCGAGGTGAAGGCGGTGGAGATAGACAGCGAGAGCGTGGCCTACCTACATGCCAACTTCCCCAAGTTGCGTGACAACATCATTGGCGACGACTTCCTGCGCATGGATCTCAACGAGATTTTTGCAGGACATCAGTTTGTGCTCACAGGCAACTATCCTTACGACATATCGTCACAGATTTTCTTCAAGATGCTCGATTATAAGGATCTCATACCCTGCTGCACGGGCATGATTCAGCGTGAGGTGGCGTTGCGCATGGCGTCGGAGCCAGGCAACAAAGCCTATGGCATCTTGTCGGTGCTCATACAGGCGTGGTATGATGTTGAATATCTGTTCACCGTCGACGAGCATGTGTTCAACCCGCCACCAAAGGTTAAGAGTGCGGTCATACGCATGACGCGCAACGGCGTGACCGACCTTGGCTGCGATGAGCGTCTGTTCAAGCGCATCGTGAAGGCTGTGTTCAACCAGCGCCGCAAGATGCTGCGCGTCAGCTTGCGTCAGATCTTCTCAGGAACGCCCGCCCGTCCAGAGTTTTACACCAACGAGGTTATGACCAAGCGCCCCGAGCAATTGTCGGTGGCACAGTTTGTCGAACTCACCAACATGGTTGAAGCTGAGCTTGCTGCCGTGGCAGAAAAAGGCGAGGACAAGGGTGCAGATTTATAGATGCCAAGGTGCAGATTTATAGACTTCAGGGATGCAGAAGAATAAAAGTTGTAAAAATCAACTTTAAAGAGTTGCATAATTCGGAGAATATAGCTAAATTTGTGAATAAATTCTATTTTTTGACACATCAAACAACAAACACAACAAATATATGATTGACGTAAAAGAGACATTAGAGGGTGCTAGCGAGCGCATGGAGATGGCTGCCATGTATCTGGAAGAGCAGCTGGCACGCATCCGTGCGGGACGCGCCAACGTAGCCATCCTCGACGGAATAAGAGTTAGTTCATACGGCTCTATGGTGCCCCTGAACCAGGTTGCCAACGTATCGGTGCCCGATCCGCGCACCATCGCCATACGTCCTTGGGACAAGAAGGCCATCCGCGACATTGAGAAGGCCATCATGGACAGCGACGTGGGCATCACACCCGAGAACAACGGCGAGATCATTCGTCTTGGCATTCCTCAGCCCACAGAGGAGCGTCGTAAGGAGCTGGTCAAGCAGTGTAATAAGATTGGCGAGAAGACCAAGGTTGAGGTACGCAACGCTCGTGGCGATGTCAAAGAGAAGCTGAAGAAGGCCATCAAAGACGGTCTGTCTGAGGACCTTGAGAAGGACGCTGAGGCCGAGCTGCAGAAGATCCACGACAAGTATATCAAGCGTGTGGACGACCTGCTGGCTTTGAAGACCAAGGAAATCATGACCGTGTAAAAAGAAATTCATGACCTTGTAAAAGAAATTCATGACCTTGTAAAAGAAATTCATGACCTTGTAAAAGGCATCATGACCTTGTAATTAAAAAAATAAAAAAGGTAAAAAAGTAAAAGACGTAAAAAGGTGAAAATGTAAAAACGGTGAAACAAACAAAGAGTGAAGAAAGCCAGCATCACACAGCTGTTCAGGCTTTCTTCTCACATAGCTGACAAGATTTTTACAACCCGCAGTTGTCAAGCATTTTAGCGATCCGCAGTTGTCAAGCATTTTAGCGACCCGCAGTTGTCAAGCATTTTCAGCATCTTGTTTTTTTACCTTTTTACCTTTTTACCTTTTTACCTTTAAATAATGAAGGGATTAGTAATTAAGAACACAGGCAGCTGGTATACGGTGAAGACCGACGACGGCGCCATTGTGGACAGCAAGATAAAGGGCAACTTCCGCCTCAAGGGCATACGCAGCACCAATCCTGTGGCTGTGGGCGACCGTGTGGAGATCATTCGTAACCAGGAGGGCACAGCCTTTATCAACGCCATCGAGGACCGTCACAACTACATCATCCGTAAGTCGCAGAACCTGAGCAAGCAAAGCCACATCATTGCGGCAAACGTAGACCAGGCTTTCCTTATCGTGACGGTCAACTATCCGCAGACAAGCACCACCTTCATAGACCGCTTCCTCGCTTCTGCCGAGGCTTACAGCGTGCCTGTGACGCTTGTGTTCAACAAGACCGACCTGCTTGGAGAAGAGGAACGCCATTATCAAGACATGATGATGACGCTCTACAACACCGTGGGCTACAAGTGTGTAGCCATCTCGGCAGAGACAGGCGAAGGCGTTGAAGCGCTTCTCCCCATGCTTCATGACAAGATCACGGTGCTCAGCGGCAACAGTGGCGTGGGCAAGTCGACGCTCATCAACCGCATACTCCCCGATGTTAATCTTCGCACAGCCGAGATTAGCGACACCCACAACACAGGCATGCACACCACCACCTTTAGCGAGATGCTGGAGCTGCCGCAAGGAGGCTACATCATCGACACTCCGGGCATAAAAGGTTTCGGCACGTTCAACATGGAGCCAGAGGAGATAACAAGCTATTTTAAAGAGATATTCAAATTCTCCAAAGACTGCCGCTTCAACAATTGCACCCACACACATGAGCCTGGTTGCGCCGTGCTCAAGGCCGTTGAAGACCATTACATTGCAGCCAGTCGCTACCAGAGCTATCTGTCCATGCTTAATGACAAGGACGAGAACAAATATCGTGAGGCCTATTGATGCTCGTCATTATCGAGCATATACACAAACAGCCGTTTTGCGCACCATAAAGGTTTGCAAAACGGCTGTTTTTATTACGGGCAAGCTCTAACGACCGATTGAGGTTTACTTTTCCACAACCTTTATTCCAGCAGGTAGTGCTGGCTTGCCGTTGTTGACAACGAGCTGCATGTTGGGGCAGTCGGCGAAGTGCCAGAGAATGCGCCGTCTTCAATGTCGGTCACGCTGGTAACGTTGAGGTTGGTGATGGCTGTGCCGCTGAAAGCCCTGGCACAAACCGTTGTTAGGTTTCCTTCTTATGCTTTTTTGAGAGTTTTTATTTCAGAATGTCAAGAAGCCCTTTCACGCCTTTCTTCACGATGTCGGAGCCTTTCTTCTTGGTTTTCTTTTTGTCTCCGCCCACTATCTTCTTGACGGCAGCGATGCCTTCGTTAGAGTTTTTCATGTAGCCTTTGCCCATCTTCGCGCGTATGGGGTGCAGTGCTTGTGCATCGACATAGCAGCGTGCTCCGGTGAAAGGTTCTGTCGTCGGCAGAAATTTGTACATTCCGTTCTTCACGCGCGACGCCCAGATGCGGTCGCAGTTGCCGAAAGTCGATACGAAGGTGTAGTGGTTGCGTTCGCCTATGGGTGAGAGGAAGTCTTCCAATTCGCCGGGCGACACTGCCTGGTACCAGCCTGTGCGGTGTGCCATGGTGGCACGTTCTGCGGTGGTGAGTGCGAACTCAATGGTGCATACTTCGTTGGGTGCGAGTGTTGTTGCTGTCTTGGGGTCGATCACTTCCAGTGCGTTGCAGAACGCCATGGGTTCCCTTGCCCATTCCTTTATCTGTGAGCGGTCGGTGTATTTCGGCAGTCTCGACTCGTATTCGCTGTAAGCCAGTTCGGAGTTCTGTTCCAGGTAGAGCAGTGTGCGGTGTATGTATGCCGCCAGTTCTTGCCGTGTCACGCTGCCGCTCTTTGGCAGTGCGGCGTCGTCGAGTCCGATGGCACTGGCTGATGCGTCCTTTCCTGACATCTCCTTCACGAGCAGTGTCATTATGGAGCGCAGCTGTTCGCGGGTGACGGGCTTGGTGTAGTCGTTGCCGAGCACGGCATCGTCGATGAGGTTGTCGCACAGGGCGCGGTTCACGCCGTCCTGCGCCCACACGCTCATCTTGGCTTCCGACTTGCGCGGCAGTATGAACATCTCGTCGCTCGGCAGTGTCGTCTGCAGCAGGCACATATTTTCCGTGCTCTTCAGGTTTTCGAGCATTCCGGCCTTGTACTGTTCGAAAGTGCCGTCCATACCCATCATTTTCTGGTCTCTGGGTACGAGGTGTTTCATGTGGTAGCTGTGTGAAATGCCGCAATAGACGCAGCTCTTCCAGTAGAGGTGCTCACCGGCTGCGTTCACGCCGATGTATGCCTGGTCGTTGGCTATGTCCTCGCCCATGGAGTGCCATTCCAGTACTTCGGCTCCCGTTCCGCCGCTGAAGGTGTGCGCTTTGTTGCGTTCGCACTTGCCGCAAACCTTGCATGAGTAGAACCATTTGAACGGTTGCTTGCATGTGTTGTACTGGCACACGCGGTCGGCAGCCTCTATCTTGGCTGTGAACACGTGCTTGGTGCAGGTGAGAAGCTTGGTGGCTGCCACGCCGGCCTTCTGTGCCTCAAACACGTCGCCGCGGTATGTGCGTATGGTGTATGTCGGTTCGGTGGCGTCGAGCGCCAGACAGTCGAGCACAGCCTTGCCTGCGTTCTCGGGGATGAACAATGTGCCCTTGGCGGTGTAGAGCTTGGTGCTCTGTCCCATGTAATGGCGTCCCCATCCTGACAGCCGATCGATGGTGGCTTTGTTGAGGTCTTTTACATATTTCACGGCATCCACCTTGGGGCTCAGCCACACCTCTTTCAGATTGAATATGGTGGAGTATGGGCCACCGAGTGTTTCTGCGAATTCTGAGATGTTGTGGTTTTCCGCCCCATTGCTTACGTCGATTATCAACTTGGTCATCAGCAGCGTGTTGTGATTTTTGTATGCATGTCCGCTCGACGAGATGTATTTCTCATGCATGAATTCGTAGAGCATGTCGATCTTGTCGACTACGAGCACATCCAGCGGGTGGTTGTGTGGATACACTTCGTCGGCCTCTTTGCGCGATATGTAGGGCAGTGTGGAGCGGTATTCCTTCTTCAGCACGTTGTAGTCGAGGAAATGGTGGTCTTTCTTCAGCGGTCCGCCATTGCCGCCGGGTATGGTGAATGTCACCTGCATTATTGGGAAGTAGGGTGCGCTTGTGAGCAGGCGTGCCGGCATCCCGTTCACCGTGGCCTTGAAGTTTTCGGGCGACAGTACATAGTTGCCGTCTTTCATTACATAGTCGGTCTGGTAATCTCCGTTCGTGTCTATCATTATCTGAATCGTGGCTATGTAGGGGTATCCGGCCTTCAGTGTGGGGTATCCCTTTTTGTTCTCGCCGAACTCGCCGTCCCATGAGATTTCACGCAGTGTGATGACACCGCTCTTGAACAGATCGCCGTAGGCGGTGTTCACCGCTTTCAGGGCGAGTTTTTCGGCGTCCTCTAAGTCCATTCCGGGAGTAGGGGCGTCCATCGTTATCTCCACCGACTTTATTTTCTTCTTGGCGGTGTTGGCCCACAGCGTGGCGGGCAGCAGAAGCATAGCTACTGCGAATGCAAAAAACAGTTTTTTCATATTGTGATTAATTTGATTGTGTTATGTTAATTTGTTATTTATGGTGTTTGGTTACCGTTGGTTTTTGCTGGATATAGGTCGCATTTGCAAATTTATCTTTAATTCTGCAACACTATTATAAATTACCTTAATTCCGCAACACTATTACAAATATAACTTTTTAAGTACCTGAGCAACAA
>ERZ791573.295-NODE-295-length-31005-cov-9.791276_pt1 | contig 31005 bp, 28 predicted proteins | sample MGYA00509971_ERZ791573 | MGnify/ENA primary metagenome ERZ791573 (study PRJEB30046, sample SAMN00791921) | human gut metagenome | study: EMG produced TPA metagenomics assembly of the A metagenome-wide association study of gut microbiota in type 2...
GACAAGCCCATTGGCAGAATTAAGTATGCACTAAATTAATTCCGCCAACAGGTAATTATAACACTTTTCTTTATATCTTCATCAGTATGCAAAAGAATGTAGTATTGTTCATGTCAGCAGCAGCATTACTCGCGCTTTCTTCATGTTCATCTAAATTAGGTGCATTGAGCGCTGACAATTTTAGTGTTAATCCCAACCCGCTCGAAACAGAAGCAGGTAAGGTGCCAACAACAATCAACGGCAAATTCCCGGAAAAGTATATGAAGAAGAAGGCTGTTGTTACCGTAACTCCAGAGCTGCGCTATGCCGACGGCAAGACAGCAAAGGGCAACGGAGCTACTTTCCAGGGAGAGAAAGTGGCAGGCAACAACCAGACAATCCAGTATAAGGTTGGTGGAAACTACACAATGAACACCAGCTTCGACTACGTGCCGGAGATGCAGAAGAGCGACCTCTATCTCACCTTCGACGCTTACGTAGGCAAGAAGAAAGTAAACGTGCCTGAAGTTAAGGTAGCCACCGGCGTTATCTCAACATCAGAGTTCTACAAGAAGACACTCGCCAGCGACGGTGCCTGCATCGCGCCAGACTCATTCCAGAGAGTGAAGGCTCAGAAGCAGGAGGCAGAAATCAAGTTCCTCATCAACCAGGCTAACCTGCGCAAGAGCGAGATGAAGAACAACTCAGTGAAGGAGTTCGTTCAGATGCTCAAGAAGATCAACCGCGACAAAGAGGGACTCAACATCAAGAACGTGGAAGTTGCAGCTTACGCTTCTCCAGAGGGTGGCGTGAAGTTCAATGACAAGCTCGCAAGCAAGCGTCAGAACACATCAGAGAAATATGTCAAGCAGACTCTGAAGAAGACAAAGGTGAACACCGATGTGGATGCAAGATATACAGCACAGGACTGGGACGGATTCCAGAAGCTTGTTGCAGCGTCTAACCTCCAGGACAAGGACGTAATCCTCCGCGTGCTCTCTATGTATCAGGACCCACAGGAGCGCGAGCAGCAGATCAGAAACATGTCTGCCGGTTTCCGTGAGCTCGCTGACGGTATCCTGCCGGAGTTGCGCCGTTCACGTCTCATCATCAACTACGAGACAATCGGACGCAGCGACGACCAGATCAAGGAGCAGTACAATGCAGACCCAACCAAGCTCAGCGCCGACGAGCTTCTCTATGCTGCAGCTCTTGAGGACAACGCTGACAAGAAGGAGGCTATCTACAAGAAGACAGCAGAGATCTATCCTAACGACAACAGAGCATACAACAACGTTGCCGCTCTGGAGTTTGCAAAGGGTAACAACGACGCTGCCAAGGAATATCTCGCAAAGGCTGTAAACGCAAAGAGCGACGCTGCCGAGGCTAATGCCAACAAGGGTCTTGTAGCTCTGCTCGAGGGTAACACCGCAGAGGCACAGAACCACATCGCCAAGGCTACCGGCGCCAACGACCTGAACAAGGCTCTCGGTGCTCTCAACATCGCCAACGGCAAATATGCACAGGCTGAGCAGAACTTCAACGGTGTGAACAGCAACACCGCTGCTTTGGCACAGATTCTGAACAAGAACTATGCTGGCGCTATCTCTACTCTCAACGGAGTGAAGAACAAGACTGGCGTGACAGACTACCTGCTCGCTATCGCCAACGCACGTCAGGGCAACAACGATGCTGCTTCTTCATATCTGAAGAGCGCGCTGCAGAAGGATCCAAGCCTGGCTTCATACGCAGCAAACGACCTCGAGCTGATCAATGTCAGCAAGTAAGGTCATCGCTATGACAATATAATAAACTGATCATACACAGAGGAGGATGTAAGCAACATATCGTTTGTCTACACCCTCCTCTTTTTTTTATTCCAAGAAAATGAAACGCATACTCTATTTCTTCATCACCATCATGGCGATAGCCTTCACTGCCTGTTCCGGCAGAAAGGGATACTTCACCATTGAGGGTCGCTTCCTAAACATGAACCAGGGAGAACTCTATGTGTATAGCAACGACGGACTGACAAACGGCATCGACACCATAAAGGTGAACGGCGGACGATTCTCCCTCGACATTCCATGCAAGAGGAAGGGAACGCTGATGATCGTCTTCCCCAACTTCTCAGAGCAGCCCGTCTTTGCCGAACCCGGCAAGAGCGTAGACATAAAGGCGGACGCCTCACACCTGAAGCAGATGACAACCACCGGCACAAAGGACAACGAGCTGATGAGCGACTTCAGACAGGCGGTGGCATCTGCAAGTCCGCCAGAAACGGTGAAGATGGCAGAGACCTTCATCAAAGACAATCCGAAGTCGCAGGTGGCAATATATCTGATGAACAAATATTTCGTATGCAGCGGAAACACCGAATACGTGAAGAAAGCCAAGGAGCTGCTTCCGTTGATAAACCAGCCTGACAACGGCGGACTCGTGAGGATGCAGCGCAACATCGACATGCTGCTCGCCTCATGCAAGGGAAACATGCTGCCGGCATTCAATGCCACTACGACCGACGGCAATTCCGTGAGCAATGCCACATTCAGAGGCAAGACAACGATAATATTCACATGGGCTTCGTGGAGCTTCGAGAGCGAGAACATGATGCGCCGTGTGAACACTGTCATCAACAACGCCGGCGGCAGCGTGGCTGCCCTGGGCATCAATGTAGATGCCAGCGCCAAGATATGCAGCAGGGTGATGAAGGACGAATCGCTGACTTATCCGTCGGTATGCGACGAACAGCTTTTTGAAAGCAAGCTTCTCTCGAAACTCGGACTGCATGCCGTGCCCGACAACATCATCGTGGGGGCCGACGGCAAGGTGGTGGCACGCAGCGTGCCGATAGACGAGATAGAACGTTATCTCAGATAATGCATAGCCCCCGATAGGCATACAACAGAATAGACATAAATACACTCACTACCCATAAACCAGAAGACTAATGCTCGTAAAGACATACAGCGCCGCCGTGAACGGACTTGAGGTGACCACAGTGACGGTAGAGATAAGCCTCACCAGAGGAATCATGTTCCACCTGTCAGGACTCGCCGATACGGCGGTGAAGGAAAGCCACGACCGCATCGTTGCGGCATTGCTCAACAACGGATACAAATTCCCCGTTGCCGACATCACGGTGAACATGGCTCCCGCCGACCTTCGCAAGGAGGGCAGTGGCTACGACCTGCCATTGGCGATAGGTATCCTTGCCGCCATGGAGAAGGTGGAGACGGAGAATCTCGACAAATACATGTTTGTCGGAGAACTTGGTCTCGACGGCAGGCTGCAGCCCGTACGCGGTGCCCTGCCCATAGCCATCCGTGCCAGGAAAGAGCAGTTCAAGGCTCTCATCGTGCCGCGCCAGAACATCCGTGAGGCGGCGGTGGTGAACAATATCGACGTGTTTGGCATGGACAGTCTTGCCGATGTAATCGCTTTCATCAACGGCACGGCAGAATTTGAACCAACGAGGATTGACACGAGGCGCGAATTCTACGAACAGCAGTCTAATTTCGATCTCGATTTCGCCGACGTGCGCGGACAGGAGAACGTGAAGCGTGCCATGGAAGTGGCTGCCGCCGGCGGTCACAACATGGTGATGATAGGTCCGCCGGGAAGCGGAAAGTCGATGATGGCAAAGCGTCTGCCCTCTATCCTCCCTCCGCTCTCGCTTGCCGAGAGCTTGGAGACCACACAGATACACTCCGTGGCAGGAAAGCTCGGCAAAGGGATGTCGCTCATCTCGCAGCGCCCCTTCCGGTCGCCCCATCACACTATATCCCAGGTCGCCCTCGTTGGCGGCGGCATGAATCCGCAGCCGGGAGAGATATCTCTCGCTCATAACGGTGTGCTCTTTGCCGACGAGCTGCCGGAGTTCAACAAGGCAACGCTCGAGGTGTTGCGTCAGCCGCTCGAAGACCGCAAGATAACGATAGCCCGTTCGAAATACACCATAGAATATCCCTGCTCATTCATGTTCGTGGCGAGTATGAACCCCTGTCCGTGCGGATATTTCAACGACCCCACACACCATTGTGTCTGCACCCCCGGTCAGATACAGCGATATATGAACAAGATCAGCGGTCCGCTTCTCGACCGAATAGACATCCAGGTGGAAATCACTCCCGTGCCCTTCAAGGATATCTCCAAGGCACAGCCCGGCGAACCGAGTTCTGCCATCCGCGACCGTGTCATCAAGGCGCGCCACCGTCAGGAAGAGCGTTTCAAGGATATTCCTGGCGTATATTGCAACGCACAGATGACCGAGCGCATGATACACCAGTATGCCGAACCCGACGAGACAGGCATCAACCTCCTGCGTATGGCGATGGAGCGTCTGAATTTGTCAGCCCGTGCATACAACCGTATTCTGAAAGTAGCCCGTACCATCGCCGACCTTGAAGGATGTGAAAACGTGCAGTCAGACCATCTCGCCGAAGCCATCAGCTACCGCAACCTCGACCGTGGCGATTGGGCGGAGAGGTAGTCTGCCGAACCTTAAGGACCTCACGAACGTGCGTCCCCCCTCAAAAAAAACTTGGTGATGCCACGATGCTTCCCTTAGCAAGGATAAAGAATAATCACTATAATACAGTAAAATTTACAAATTAAACGAGAATGATAGCCTCTCTATAATTAGTCGAGCCTTAAAAAACTTCGCACATGCGCGCATGTGAATGCATTATATGTGATAACCGACCATTGTCCCTCTGTCATAAGCCTCCTAATGACCCATTTGAAAAGGCACAAAAAGAGCCTCATGGCTCTTTTGAGGTTATATGCGGCAGCAGCGAGCATGACTGAGCGAAACGGATGCAAGCCGAGCCAAAAGGTGTTTGAACTGACTATATTGGGAGTATGTAACAGGTATCTTAAAAAAATGACTGCGGATGCAGGGATTACGAAAAATGTCAGTTTCCATACGAGCCGTCACACATTTGCCATGCTGACACTGGCTGCCTGAAGTGACTTGTACACAGTAGGCAAGTTGCTCGGACATACGAGCATAAATTCAACACAGGTGTATGCCGATGTGGTTATGGAAACAAAGGTTGAAGCCATTAGCCGAATTTCAAATTATTTTTCTAACTTGTAAAAAACGGGGCTGCGCCGTAAACCTTAATTACGACACAGCCCCATATTTTCATCATCACTTTATTTTATATGCAGCTTTACGTGGATTATTTTTTCCGATAACCACATTTTGGGCATACTCCATCCGCGTTGAGGGCGACACCGCAAAGAGGACAGCGGTCGATGTTATTCTTTGTGGTAAACTCGGCAGACGCGGCATTCACACCGCTTGTGAAAGTGATCTTAGCGATGTTCAGTTTGTCTTTCAACAAGTCATATACAATCTTAATCATACCTTCCACTGTCATGGTTTCTTTGGTAACAACCAGACGGGCATTGGGGTAAGCCGTTGCCAATTCGGTCTTGAAGGCCTCTCCTTTCATTTTGTTTTGCGGATGGCCGTTTTTGATGCCTTGCTTTTCATACACATCAAGAATGGCAGGAAGCAAAGGGTCATCTTCGCGGAGCACCAAGGCATGGTCAAAATTCTTCAACAGGCTCCATGCCACCTTTTGGATTTCATTGCAAGGGTACACCATGTTTACACCTTCTTCAACCGTATCTTCCACCTCAATGGTCAGTGTGCCAGTGTGACCGTGAAGATACTGGGCTTCGCCTTGGAAGCCATAGAACCGATGTGCATACTGCAAATCGAAAGTCGTGATACTTCTCATACTTTTTACTTTTTAGAGTTTAACTTTGGGTTATTTATCGTTATCTGCACCTGTATTTGGCTAATGTCAACCGATGCAAAATTCTTTTCTTTCAAATACTGTCGTATCAATTCCGTAAGCCCTTCATCCATATAATCCAAGATGCTCTCTCCCTCGAATATGTGGTGATGCTCTGTCACGGTAATGTCATAATAGCTTTTCCCCACTTCGGGATGGAACACAAGTGATAACAGATTAGCCTTGCAAAACGAATCAAGAATGCGATAGATGGTTGAGATGGTTATCTCATTATCTTTGGATTGCACACACTTGATTATTTCATCAATGGCAGCATGACGCAATTCCATCATAACCTCATAAACCACTTTACGTTGCGGAGTAATTTTTAGGCCTGCGTTCTTTATAATCCCCGTACTTTCCATTCTTCTCATATTGTGATGCAGCAAAGTTAATGATAATATTTCGCATTTGCAATTTTTTATCAACAAAATTGCTGCTTTTTGAAGAATAAAACCGCGTCACCTATTTATCTGTTCGAAGATAGTGGCATATTGGTGGGGGTTCACATATAATGATGTGGTTCCCGAGTGTTATATTATCACTATGGATGGTCTTGAATCGGAACCTTTCGCCGACGTTGCGCCCTACATTTTTGAGGATCTGGGACGCGCCTATGCCGTCGTAAAGAAGCAATACCGCAATACAGACCTCAAAAAACATGTTATCGGACTCAACCTCGTCGAAATACATTCCTTAGATTCTGTCTATCAGAAATTCACCTGGCCCATGTGGGAATGTATAGAGTCTATGCACAATGGAGCAATTCTAATCAAAAAGGCTCGACTAATTAAACAAAAGTATTATCTTTGCATCGTGAACATAAACAATGGCCATTCATCTATGTCCTTGATAAATCATCGTAGGCGTAGTGCTAGATGGCATGGAGCGAGCCAAAAAGTGGGACAATCAGCGGCCCCTCTTTTCTTAGACCGAATAGACATACAGGTGGAAATCACTCCAGTGCCTTTCAAGGATATCTCCAAGGCACAGCCCGGCGAACCGAGTTCTGCCATCCGCGACCGTGTCATCAAGGCGCGCCACCGTCAGGAAGAGCGTTTCAAGGATATTCCTGGCGTATATTGCAACGCACAGATGACCGAGCGCATGATACACCAGTATGCCGAACCCGACGAGACAGGCATCAACCTCCTGCGTATGGCGATGGAGCGTCTGAATTTGTCAGCCCGTGCATACAACCGTATTCTGAAAGTAGCCCGTACCATCGCCGACCTTGAAGGATGTGAAAACGTGCAGTCAGACCATCTCGCCGAAGCCATCAGCTACCGCAACCTCGACCGCAGCGACTGGGCGGAGAGAGGACTGTGATTGAGGGTTCCGTAGATTGTAGTGTGGAAAGTCGTTAGCAAGTAGTTTAACCCCAAATGGCCTAATGACCGTTTGGGGTTTATGTCAGAACACCGGTAGGGTGGCGAGCTGATACATCAGCGTTAGAGCCATGCGGCGATGTCCCTCGTTGTTGGGATGCAGACGGTCGGTATCTCTGTTGTTGAAAAATTCAGCCTGTTCGTCCATCAAGGGATAGAGTCCGGATAGGGCGTTCATGTCGATTACCGGAACACTCCAGATGTTGCCGGCCTCCTTCACCGACTCCACGTAGCTGCTCACATATTCACCACATTTGTTGCGATATTCCTCCGTAGGCTGCCAGTTGGTGTCTTTCAGATAGAATCCCGCACGGTGTATCGGAGTCACCAGGACCACCTGTTTGCCGGGGAACATCCTCTTCACCTTGTCCAACGCTATGTTTATCCTTCCGCGATAAGTGGAATCCGTCATACACATCATCTTGCGCATTCTCTTCACCAAGTGTTTCTGCTCGTGAATGCCAGCCATCACCTCCTCTTCCTGTTCGGTGAACCATTCTCCGACAGGTACCCCGGCATTGAAGTCGTTGGTGCCGATGAAAATCAGTATGGCGTCGAACTCGTTGCCATGCTCCGCCAATAGCTTGTCAGCCTGTCGCGGAATGTCGTTCCATTGCCGTCCGCTCACGGCATATACGTATGGCGTGATGCCGAGCCATTCCTGCAGCAGACTCCAGTATTTCCTGTTTGCCGCCTTGTGGTTAGGGTCGGTGATGGAATCTCCGAAATATGCCACCCGTTTCCCCTTCCATGGATGGCATCCCCATGAAGGACCTGCTTCTGTAGTGGATTGCGTGACAAACATCCCGGCAGAAGTGTTTCCAGGCGTTTCTACGCCGTTCTCTTTTGCTTGTGTGGTAGTCACAGCCGTTGCCAACAACAACGCCGTGAGAGTAGAATTTAGTATATTCATTTGTTTTTGGATATTCGTTTGCCCCAATCAGTTTGGTCTCCGATTTGGGGATAACCCCCAATCGGCCATTAGGCCGTTTGTTGTTTTTTTATATACTGCTTGCAGGCTTTTGTTTTTTATAAGGTGTCTTTTGCCTGTTTTTAATTCGCAATAGCTCGCTATTACTCATTAAAAGCCAAACAAAATCCACTCTTCTAAAAATACAAAATCCAAGCAAGCCCTAATAACCGATTTGGGGATATAAGCAAATGAGCCTGAGTCCATATCCGAACCCAGACTCATCAGTATTGTTTTAACCCAAATCGGTCATTAGACCGTTTTTTTGTATTTATTTAAATTGCTTGCAGTCTTTTGCCTTTTAAGAGCAAAATCCAAGCAAGCTCTGACTACCAGTTTTGGGTTAAATAAGCTTCTTCCATTACATCTCCGTCAGATGCATGTCGCCCTTTTCAGCCAGTGCGATATGCATGGCGAAGGCCTTTCCGAGGTTGTGGCGTGTCTGTCCCATCTGTGCATGCTCAAGATAAGCACGCAGGATAGGTCTGTAGTCAGGATGCGCACAGTTTTCTATTATGAGATGCGCACGCTCTATCGGACTCTTGCCACGCAGGTCGGCAACGCCCTGCTCCGTGACGATCACGTTCACGTCGTGTTCAGAGTGGTCCTGATGGCTCACCATCGGCACGATGCTGCTTATCAAGCCACCCTTTGCCGTTGACGGACAGGTGAAGATGCTGATGTATGCGTTGCGTTCGAAGTCGCCGCTTCCGCCGATACCGTTCATCATCTTCGTTCCGCTGATGTGTGTAGAGTTAGCATTGCCGTAGATGTCCACCTCGATGGCAGTGTTGATGGCAATCACACCCAGTCGGCGTATCACCTCAGGCGAGTTTGATATCTCACTTGGGCGGAGCGTGATGTGGTCTTTCAGATAGTTCATGTTGTCGTAAACCTGCTTCAGACACTCGTTAGACACCGTGAGCGAGCAAGACGATGCGTCTTTCACTCTGCCCTCAAGCATCATCTCCACCACGCTGTCCTGCATCACTTCAGTGTATACATTGAAGTCAGGCACCTCCTTGTGCTTGCCCAGTGCGCCGAGGATGGCGTTTGCCGTGCTTCCCACACCGCTCTGCAGCGGGAGGAATGTTGAAGGAATGATGCCACGCTTCATGTCGTTTACGAGGAATTCAGCCACGTTGTGTCCTATCTGGTCAGTAATAGGGTCGCTGTCCTTGAAGGCACGTGCCTCATCGGGGAGGTCACACTCCACTACGCCCACAATCTTCTTGGCGTCGATTTCCACGTATGGCTTGCCGATGCGGTCGCCCACGTTGATGATAGGTATAGGCTGGCGCATTGGCGGATCGAGCGGCTCATATACGTCGTGCATGAACTTGGCGTCCTTGCTGTGGAAGGAGTTCAGTTCCAGAATCACGTGCTTTGCCATTCTCGCTACGGTTGGGCTGATGCCACCTGCCGATGTGAGATACGCCTTGCAGGTGTCTGTACCCTCCTCGATGTCGCACACTTCGAGGATAGCCCAGTCTATGTCACCATAGAATCCGTAGCGCAGCTCCTGTGCCATCTGGCTCAGGTGTATGTCGTTGTAGGATATCTCTCCCTTGTTCACGCTCTTGCGGAACGAAGGGTTTGTGGTATATGGTGCACGGTATTTTATGGCGTGTGTCTCGGTGAGCACACCGTCGGTGCTCTCTCCTGTAGATGCTCCAGTGAATATATTAACCTTGAACTCCCTGCCGGCTTCATGCTCGGCAGTGGCGATTGCAGCCAGTTCTCTCGTTACCGCCTTCGCCGAACCGGCAGGCGTGAATCCGCTCATTCCCAGCGTGTCGCCGTTTTTGATTAATGCGGCTGCGTCGGCCGCCGTCATACGTGTGTAAGCCATATAATACTTTTTTTAAGGGTTAATATTTTTTCCCCGATCCGGCAATGAGGTCATTCTGGGAAAGCCCTAATTACCGATTCGGGTTAAAGCCAAGTCAGTTGTTCACAGTCAGAATGCCAAACGTGCCGGTGGTATTGCCGCGGTATTCTATCATTCCGCGTCCTTTGTCGCCTTTGATGAGAATTCCTCCGCTGTTCATGTCATACACCCTGTGGCAGTATCGGCAAGTCGCCGTGCCGTCGGTATTCATCGTCAGGGCATAGCGAGTCAGTCCCGAACTCTCATAGCAGTTGCGGCACTGGCTGTCGTAGGCATAGAATTTTCCCGTCTGGTTTCCGAATCCCACGATGATGGCATTGTATATGCCTATCGTCCATTGTGCCTTCTGGTCTATCGCCGTCAGCATTCCGTAGCTCGGTTCGCTGTTTTGGTTGGTCTCAAACTTGAACCGTGTCTTGCCGTCTCTTGATATCCTGCAGAACACACCCGGCGACATGGCGTTCATCGCGCTGCCAAGAGTCATGTTCTGCATCGTGGAGTTGTTGATGACGAGGTGACACGGATAGTTGCTGTATTCCGAGTCGGCACAGGCAGACAGCAGCATGACTGCCGCTCCGGCATAGAGCGTCAGCCGCTGTCTGTGGCATGGGCAGTGGGCGATGATGCCGTGGAGCATCTCTGCCACTTTACCCCTTATGATTTTCTTTTCCCAGAACTTGTTCATTGGTGTGAAATCAGCTGTTGTATGGTATCATTGCCAACACGTCGGCAATCTTTTCCAGTCCCTCCTGCAGCGGCTTCGACACCATTCCCTTGATAAAGGGGTTGATGTCGGCCTTTATGGTGAGACGCATCTTGCATGCCTCGTCGCCCTCCGGCACCACCTGTATCCACAGGTTGGCGGCAATCGGAGAGTTTGTGGTGGCAAACTTGATGCATTTGGGCTCTTCCCTCTCCACGATTTTCATCGCCACGCTTCCCATCGGAGCACTGATGCTCAGGCTGTCGCGGTCGAAGGAGAGGTCCTTTATCTTGTCCTCAGGCAGTTTGTCGCGCACTTTCTCCAGATTGCTCAGGTCGCTGAGCATGGCATATACGGCGGTCTGAGGGTAGGGGATATGCTTGATGCTGCTTTCAAACTTGCTCATTACTTCATCCAGTTAGCAGGGTCCTTGCGCCATTCGTTGAGCACTTCCACATGCTCTGGCTTGATATATCCTGTCTCCTTTGCCTGCTCCACCACGTGGTCGTAGTCGGTCAGTGTGATGAGCTTCACTCCAGCCTCTTCGAAAGCCTTCTTTGCCACGTCGAAGCCGTAGGTGTAAGAAGCTACCATTCCTACCACTTCGCAGCAGTTCTTGCGTATTGCCTCTACAGCCTTCAGCGATGAACCGCCGGTAGAGATGAGGTCTTCCACTACCACTACCTTTATGCCAGGTTTCAGCTCGCCCTCGATGAGGTTCTCCAGTCCGTGATCCTTTGGTTTGCTGCGCACGTAAACGAACGGCAGGTTGAGCTCGTCAGCCACGAGAGCACCCTGTGCGATAGCGCCGGTAGCCACACCGGCCACGGCCTCTGCCTCAGGGAAGTTCTCGAGCACGGCGTGCACGAGTTCCAGTTTCACGTAGTTGCGGAGGTCCGGATAAGACAGAGTCTTGCGGTTGTCGCAATAGAAAGGAGATTTCCAACCGGAAGCCCAAGTGAATGGATTCTCTGGTTGCAACTTGATAGCCTTAACTTTCATGAGTTTAGAGGCAAATTCTTTTTTCAGTAAGTCCATGATTATTTCGTTTTTAGTTATGATACTGTTTATTTCTTTTATTCCGATTATTCCTTTATGGTATTGCACTCCTTGTCTTCAGGGCCTTGATGCCCTTTGTCTTCAGAGTATGGAAACTCTTTGTCTTTTAGAGCAATGATACCCTTTGTTCCCTGTGTGTTATACCCTTTATTTCTCTGAGAACAGCACCTGTATCACCGTCTGTCCCACAGCCTTGAGTGAGTTCTTGTCGATGTTGTCCATCGTGTCGGTCACGGTGTGCCATGTGGGTCCGAAGGAACTTTGCTGGCAGTTTGGATAATATGCGATGATGTCGATGGTGGGTATTCTCGCCTTTTCGTTCACCGGTCCGTGGTCGTCTGTGATGTATCCGCCTTCCGCCTTTGGGAACAGCGACTCATATCCTGCCACTTCAGCAGCCTTCCACACTTTGTCCACGATGTTCAGGGCGTATTGCTTCGAGAATCCCTCCTGATAGAAGCGTGCTCCAGTGCCTCCCACCATGTCGAGCAGGATGCCGAAGCGGGCCTCATATCCCGGTTTGTGCGGATTCTCTGCCCAATACTGTGCACCGAGAGCCCAGGAGTCGCCGTTGGTGTCTTGGTCGTCGCTCCACTGTGGCACTCCCCAGTCTTCGGCATCGAAGCATACGAAGTCCACTCCCATCTGCAGCGAGTCTGCCTTCTGTATCAGGCGCGCCACTTCGAGCATCACCGCCACGCCGCTCGCAGCGTCGTTGGCACCCATCACCGGTTTGCGCCAGTTAGTGCTGTCGGGGTCGTTGTCGGCCCATGGTCTGCAGTCCCAGTGGGCGCAGAGCAGTATTCTTGTGGTCAGCTCTGGCTTGTAGCTCGCTATGATGTTGGTGCTCTTGAGCACCGTGCCGTCGAAAGCCTTCAGGTCAGCCTTCTGCTCCGTCACCGTGCATCCGTATTCCCTGAATTTCGCCGCTATCCATTCGCCGCACTTGTCGTGAGCTTCGCTGTTCATCGTTCGTGGTCCGAACTCACACTGTTTTGCACAGAAGGCATAAGCCGAGTCTGCATTGAATGTAGGTCCCACCATGGTCATCGTCTCCGTTTCGGCATCAGCCTTTTTGCTGCTTTTGCATGATGCCATAGTGAGTAGCATTGCCGCCATGGGCAGCAAGATATGTGTTAATCTGAGTTTCATTGTATTCTGCTTTTTTGCACCTCAGCCATCACCCTGAGCCAGTTGCCGCCCCATATCTTTTCTATGTCGGCATGAGAGTAGCGTCGTCTGAGCAGTTGGATGGTGAAGTTTATGAGTTCCGAAGAGTCGGCGATGCCGCAGACCCCTCCGTCGCCGTCGAAGTCTGTTCCTATTCCCACGCTGTCGATGCCCATTATGTCGATGGCATGTTCCAGATGGTCTATGGCGTCGATGATGCTTGCCTCCTGTTCGTCGTTTCTTAGAAATCCGTTGTATAGAGTTATCTGCGCCACGCCACCCTTTCTCGCCAGTGCTTCGAGCTGGTCGTCGGTGAGGTTTCGCGGCACGTCACACAGAGCCTTGCAGTTGCTGTGGCTGCATACTATCGGTGTGGCGCTGATGTCGAGGGCGTCGTAGAAACTCTGTTCGCCGGCATGACTGAGGTCCACCATCAGTCCGCAGCGGTTCATCTCCCTTATCACCTGCTCTCCCAGCTGGCTCACTCCGCCGTGAGTGTTCTCCGTGCGTCGTGCGCTGTCGCAGATGTCGTTGTCGCCGTTGTGACACAGGGTGATATACACCACTCCTCGCTTTGCGAAATGCTCCACGTTGCGTATGTCGCCGTTCAGCGCCAGTCCGTTCTCTATGCCGAGCATTATGGATTTGCGTCCGTTGCGCTTGTCGGCATACAGGTCAGCCGGAGTCCTTGCTATCGACACGAACTTGTCGTTTGCCCTCACTATGTCTTCAATCTTGTCGAAGATGAGGTCGGCGTATTCCGTTGGCGTCTGTGCCGGCAGCGGTGCTATCTCGGCGAATGTCTCTCCCGGTTTTGGCTGTGGCAGATATGCCGCCATTGTCACGGCGCTCTGTCTGCCGTCTGTCATCTTGTGCAGGTCAACGAGGATGCGGCTGTCTCTCCAGTCGAAGTGTATTCCTTGTGGGAAGAACATCGGTGTGTCGCAATGCGAGTCGATTGTCATCACCTTGTCGTGCAGTCTCTTTGCCTCGTTGAATTCAGCGGCACGTTCCACGAGCCATCTGAAGAGCGGCAGTCCGTCGTCGCCGAGCCATTCCGGATGCCATTGCACACCGAGGATGCTCTTGTGTTCGCTGCTCTCCACAGCCTCTATCACCCCGTCTTCTGCCCATGCCGACGTCTCCATCCTCCTGCCGCAGCTGCCCACGGCCTGGTGGTGGAATGAATTCACGTAGATGCGCTCCCTCTGGAATATGTCGTAGAGCACGGTTCCCGGTTCTATCCTCACCGAGTGAGTCTGTTCGCCGCGCCATTCCGCATCCTGGTCGTGTTTCACCCTTGTCTGGGTCTTCCTTTCGGCATTGTCGGTCCCGCAGGAGTCGATGTCCTGTCTCACCTTTCCTCCCAGTGCCATGGCGAGTGTCTGTATGCCGCGGCAGATGCCGAGCATCGGAATCTGTCTGTTGTAAGCCAGTTCCACGGTGAGCAGTTCCGGCAGGTCGCGGTGTGAGTTTATGCCATGCAGTTGCGGCACCGGCTCCTCTCCACACCAGAGCGGATTGAAGTCGCCGCCGCCGGAGAGCAGCAGTCCGTCGATAGAATCAAGGGTGTTTATTATCACGTCGGTGTCATCGACGGGAGGTATGATTACGGGCACACCGCCAGCCCTCACCACAGCCATATAGTATGGCTCGGCGAGTGTAGCGTTTCCGTTTGCAAAGTTTCCGGTGATTCCTATCACCGGTTTTTTCCGTCCTTCGGGATATCTCTTGTATATCCCATTAAGGCGCGACTGGAAATCAAATGGTTCCACGTCTTGAAAGTGTTTTTTTAGTTGACAAGCAGACGAGTAGACGAGTAGATTACTCCTTTTTACTAGACATGTAGACGAGTAGACAAGGAAATTACCACTTCTTGTCTGTTAACCACTCTTCAGTTTGTCAATCCAATCTCCTCGTCAACTTGTTAACTTGTCAACTCGTTAATCAATATCATCCTCAACAGATTGAGCCTTGGCTCTTCTGCGAGGTCCCACCTCTCCGAGATCTTTCGGTGCAATAGGAATCTCTCTCTTGATGCTCTGCTCCAGAGAGATGAGCGTCTCTGTAGACACCACTCCCGGAATCTCCTGCATCTGGTTGTTGAGCAGGTCCATGAGCTGTCCGTTGTCCTTGGCATAGAGCTTCACGAGCATTGTGTAAGGACCGGTGGTGAAGTGGCACTCCACGATTTCCGGAATATGCTCCAGCTGCTCCACAACAGCCTTATACATGCTACCCTTCTGAAGGGTGATGCCCACATAAGTACAGGTAGAGAAACCGAGGCTCTTCGGGTCTACGTCGAATTTGCTGCCCGTTATCACTCCATCCTCTGTCAGATGCTGCACACGCTGATGGATGGCTGCACGTGAAACGTTACATTCTGCCGCTACGTCTTTGAACGGCATTCTTGCATTTTTAGAAAGGATACTAAGTATCTTTTTGTCAAGTCTGTCTATCTTTTCCATAAGAATAAATTACTATTTGGTTCTAATATTATGTTTTATCTTAAAAATGTGCTTTCTACATGGCATTTATAGCATTTTTCACAACATTTGAGCTATTTGCTATTTACCAATAAGCAAAATTAGTGGTTTTTTATAAACCGCACAACATTTTGGCGGTTAAAATTAGTTTTTTTGCAACAAATTGGTTGTTTCCCTTCATTTTCCTTTAGGTTCGGCTAATTATTAGCCAATATCGCCTTGTCTCCGCTTTTTTCCCTCTTGATATATGATAAGGTGAACATTATGGTCGATACAGGAGGCGACGTTGCCTTGTAATCCAAAAATAATGACGAATACCTCGGCTATTTGGGAAAAAGGTGTAACTTTGTGGTCGCGGATTATGAAGGATAAGTAAAAACCGGCAAAATGCGCCTTATCAAAACGAAAGACTGCAAGCGGTTTAAATAAGACTCCGTTAAAGGTCTAATTACCGTTTTTATCCCTCATAGTCGGTCATTGACATTCGAAACTTTAAATAATACCTATTGATATATGAAAAATATTCTATTGATTATTTCGCTGTTTGCGATTTGTGTCGGTGTGAAGGGGCAGACAATGAAGGGGGATGTGCGTCCGGAGGTGCTCATCGAGACTACGATGGGAAATATACGGGTGGAACTGTATAACGAGACACCGCTTCATCGTGACAATTTCCTGAAACTCATCAGAGAGGACCATTTCTATGACTCGCTACTGTTTCATCGTGTGATACCCGATTTCATGATCCAGGGCGGCGACCCTTCCAGCAAGAATGCTCCCAAGGGGGCAATGCTCGGTGAGCATTCACTGGGCTACACCTTGCCAGCCGAGATCCGTTTGCCTCAGATTTTCCATAAGCGTGGTGCGTTGGCGGCAGCCCGCGAACCCGATGATGTCAATCCGAAGCATGAGTCGAGCAGTACGCAGTTTTATATCGTCTACGGCAGACGGCAGGGCGAGAAGGGACTGCAGCGGGGACGTGAGAATCTGGAAAAACTCTTCGGCGACAGTATCAGGATGACGAAGGAGATGGAGGATGTGTATACCACCGTGGGCGGCACGCCACATCTCGATGGAGCCTATACGGTGTTCGGTCAGGTGGTAGAAGGTATGGATGTGGTTGACCGCATCCAGCACGTTGAGCGTGATGCCAACGACAGACCGCTGGAGGATGTAAGGATTATCCGTGCCACGATATTGAGGGACAAGTAGAGACAAGTTGACGAGTAGACAAGTTGATGAGTTGACAAGGAGATTCGCCTTTTAAACCTTGCAAACAATGATTGTCAGGTTTGGATATGTCCAAGAGCGTATGGAGGTTAGACAAGAGCCATGATATGATTTGAGACAAAAACCGGGATAAAACTAAGGTTGGTGAGGATATTCAAAACCAAGACCCATTATAACCTCAAACCCATCCTAACCTTCCCAAAGGGAAGGAACAAGTTACTATGCCAATCATTTCAGCCAATGAACTTCAGCCCCCACCTAACCTCCCCCGTAGGGGAGGGACAGTTACCATTGGCAGTATGATTATTGCCTGTTGTAAACGTAAGTTTGCACTACTATAACTATCAGAGTATCAATGGTTTATCGAAGACAGCGGTAACTGTCCCTCCCCTACGGGGGAGGTTAGGTGGGGGCTGATGACAATAACTTGAGAAACTTCCTTGTTCCCTCGTCATATAAATTATACAATAGAAGAGGGCGTGTCATTGCGGCACGCCCTCTTCACATTACTTCTTTTATTGGTGTATGGAATTTATCCCCAACCGTTTGTTTGGTCTTATCCCCAACCGTTTGCCTGGGATTATTTCTTCTTGGCCTTTGGAGTAGCCTTCATAGTTATACCCTTCTTGGCAGTAGCCTTCTTAGTAGCGGTCTTCTCCTCGACCTTTACCTCAGCCTTTGGCTTCTCGATGTCTACAAGCTCAACGGTGAAGATAAGAGCCTCATAAGGCTTGATGTTGCGGCCGGAACCTCTCTCGCCATAAGCAAGGTCGTAAGGGATGTAGATTTCCCACTTGCTGCCTACAGGCATCAGCTGCAGAGCCTCTGTCCAGCCCTTGATCACCTGGTTCAGACCGAACGTGGTAGTCTGTGGGTTGCGTTTGTAGCTGCTGTCAAACACCTTTCCGTCGATGCTCTTGCCCTCGTATTTCACGGTCACGCGGTCTGTAGCCTTTGGCTTCTCGCCCTTGCCTTCAGTGATGACCTTATACTGCAGTCCGTTGGGCAGAGTCACCACACCCTGCTTCTTTGCGTTCTCGGCGAGGAAATCCTCACCCTTCTTCTTTGTAGCCTTCTCCATACACTCCTTGTTTGCCTTCTCAGCCTCAGTCATGTAAGCCTGTGCCACAGAGTCTGAGAGCAAGCTGTCGTCCTTCAGCAGCGATGCGATGAATCCCTTGTTGAAGAGCTCGGAGTTGATAGAGTCCTTATATTCCTTGAACTGCTCCTTGCGGTAAGGCAGCATTCCCTGCTCCACCATGAGAGCAATCTGCTGTCCTGCAGCGTAAGCCTGAACCTTAGGGTCGTTGATGTTCTTATACATGTCGTTGAAACCGCGAGCCACTTCGGCGATGTCCTTCTCCTCCACATTGTATTTCTGCTTCAGGAATGGCAGCAGTCCGTTTGTCTGTGCCTTTCCGGCAGCATAGCTCAGCGAGTCAGAAGAAGTGGCGAGTTTCACCACCTCCACTGTTTCAACAGTTTTCTTCTTCTTGTCCTTTTTCTTAGCGGCGAAAGCCGTTGTAGTGAGGCTGCCCGCCAGGATTACGAGTGCTAAGAATAATGATTTTTTCATTGTTGTATTTTATTTTTTAGTTGACGAGTTAACAAGTTAACAAGTTGACAAGTTGACAAGTTGACAAGTTGACAAGGAGACGAGTTGACAAAGAGATTTCCTTTGCCCTTTACTCGTCTACTTGTCCACTTGTTTTATTCTTGTTTATCGGTTCTGCTGTGCTTTCATTGCAGCCTCAATCTGGGCGCGCTGCTCAGGTGTGAGCTGCTGTCCTGCAGGCTGTGCCTTTCCCTTCTCTGTGCTGATGAGCTCTATCTTGAAGATGAGAGTAGAGAATGGCTTTATCTTGCCGCCGGTGTCACGTGTGCCGTAAGCCTGCTCTTGAGGAATCATAACCTCCCAAACGCTACCTACAGGCATGTGTGTAAGAGCCTCTGTGAATCCCGGTATAACCTGGTTTACAAAGAATTCAGCAGGAATTTTCTGGCCGAAGTTGCCGTCGAACACCTTTCCGTCGATAGTCTTTCCTTCATACATGATCTTTACAGAAGAGTTAGCTCCAGGAATCTCTCCCTTGCCCTCCTTGATCACCTTGTAGCAAACGCCCTTTCCGAGCTTCTTCACGTCGGCACCCTTTGCATATTTGGCAGCGAAAGCCTCGTTCTGCTTCTTGTATGCACCGTATTTCTCCTCCAGGGCCTTGTTCTTTATCTCGGTCATCTTTCTCTGTGTCACATCCTGTGCCTTGTTCATAGTCATGATGCCGCCCTTGCCTGTTGTTCCGCTGATGAAACCGGCCATGAAGTTCTTCAGAGAGATGGTCTTTGTGGAGTCTTCGCCGAAGAGCTCGTGGTTGATGCCCCTCACCAGCTGGTTGCTGAGCTGTTGGCCAATCTGTATACCGGCATAGTATGCGGCCTTCTTCTTGTCGTCGCCGGCATTGGCACCCTCGTTGAGGCCCTTTATGAATTCGTCGATATATGCTGTGTCAACGCCAAGGTTGCTCACGAGATAGTCTTTCAGTCCGTTAGACTGAGCCATACCGATAGCGTAGCTCAGTGAGTCAACGTCGTTCTTCAAATCGGCCTTTGGAGTTGACTTTCCACAAGAGGCCAGACCTGCGGCTACTACAGCTGCCGCAGCAAACAATGTAATTTTTTTCATCGTCGTATTATAATTGTTATAGTTTTCTTTCTTGTCCTTTTCCTTATGCGATAAGGTCTTCCTTACATCACCTCGAGCAGTTCAACGTCGAAGATGAGCGTTGCGAATGGAGGAATAGAACCGCCTGCTCCGCTCTCGCCGTAAGCGAGGATATAAGGGATATAGAAACGATACTTCGCGCCCTCCTGCATGAGCTGCAGACCTTCTGTCCATCCCGGAATCACCTGGTTGAGCGGGAACACCGCCGGTTCGTTGCGCTTGTAGCTGCTGTCAAACACCTGTCCGTTGATGAGAGTTCCCTCGTAGTGGCATTTCACCTGGTCGGTAGCCTTAGGCTTTTTGCCGTTGCCCTCTCTCAGCACCTCATACTGCAGACCGCTCTTGAGAGTCACCACACCCTCCTTCTTGCCGTTCTCGGCGAGGAATTTCTCTCCCTCAGCCTTTGCAGCCTTTCCCTGCTCGGCGCGGATGGCGTTGATGCGCTCCTCCTGCTGGCGGAAATACTCCTGAACGATTGTCTGTGCGTCCTTGTGTGGAACCTTCAGTACGTTACCGTTGATGACGTCTTTGATAGCGTCGGCGAAATCGTCGATGTTAAGGTCCGACGCACCCATCTGTGCCAACTGCTGGCCGATGCCCAAACCGAGGGCGTAGCTTACTTTGTCCATTTGCTTATGTATAATATTTATTGTTTATATTCCTGAATATGTATGCGTATGCGCTGTGCGCCACAATACGTTCCAGATGCTGAAACACCGCTGATTATCACGGCGCTTCAGCATCAAAAGCGCACAAAGGTACTATTTTTATCTGACTAAGTATGTTGTATTAAAGAAAAAATGCTAATTTTGTGCATTCTTAATTTATTTTGAGCCTCCTTTAGTGCGGCTCCTTGTTGTTCAATAATAATTCTGACTATGAAGAAAATTGTAGTGCTGACAGGTGCCGGCATGTCGGCAGAAAGCGGACTGAGCACCTTTCGTGATGCCGACGGTCTATGGGAGAACTATCCCGTGGCGCGAGTGGCAACCCATGAGGCCTGGGAGACAGATCCCGACTACGTGAATGACTTCTACAACATGCTCCGCGGAAAACTCCTTGAGGCGAAGCCCAACAGGGGGCATGAGCTGGTGGCTGCCCTGCAGGAGAAATACGACGTCAGCGTGGTGACCCAGAATGTTGACAATCTGCATGAGCAGGCTGGCTCCAGAAAGGTGATACATCTGCATGGCGAGCTCATGAAGGTGTGCTCGTCGAGGGACCCCTACAATCCGCATTTCATCAAGACCCTTGCTCCCGGCAATCTCACCGTTGCCCATGGCGAGAAGGCAGGCGACGGTTCGCTGCTCCGTCCCTTCATCGTGTTCTTCGGCGAGAGCGTGCCGATGATCGAACCGGCTGTTGAAGAGGTGGAGAAAGCCGACATGATGATTATCATCGGCACGTCGCTCGTGGTATATCCAGCCGCCGGACTCGTGCGCTATGTGCGTCCCGGAGCTCCGATATATCTCATCGACCCCAAGCCTTCGGTCTCAGGCTCCCGTAGCGACATCCGTCAGATAGTGAAGGGAGCGTCGGCAGGAATGGAAGAACTCATGCAGATACTGGAGAAAGAAGGATAAGAAGTGTAAATCAAAACAATAATAACCAAAATCTATGGAAGAAAACAAGAAAGACAATGTGCAGCTTCCGGACAATGCGTTCCGAGAGCTGAAAGAGGGGGAACAGTATGAACCCATCATGAGCCCCAAGAAAGTGTATCCGGAGGTAAACCTGTGGTCTGTGACGTGGGGTATCGTGATGACGATGCTCTTCTCAGCCGCTGCCGCCTACCTCGGACTCAAGGTGGGTCAGGTGTTTGAGGCAGCCATTCCTATCGCCATCATCGCCGTGGGAGTGTCTACAGCCGCCAAGCGCAGCAAGGCATTGGGCGAGAACGTCATCATCCAGAGCATCGGAGCCTGTTCGGGAGCCGTGGTGGCAGGAGCCATCTTCACTCTGCCTGCCATCTATATCCTGCAGGCCAAGTATCCCGACATGGCAGTATCGTTCTTCAAGATTTTCCTCAGTTCGCTGCTCGGCGGTGTGATAGGAATCCTGTTCCTCATCCCGTTCCGCAAGTATTTCGTCAGCGACATGCACGGAAAGTATCCTTTCCCTGAAGCCACCGCCACTACCCAGGTGCTCGTTTCCGGTGCCAAGGGCGGAAGCCAGGCAAAGCCGCTGCTGCTCGCCGGTATCGTGGGCGGACTCTACGACTTCATCGTCGCCACCTTCGGATGGTGGAACGAAATGTTCACCACGCGTGTCATCGGACTGGGCGAGACGCTTGCCGACAAGGCGAAGCTCGTGTTCAAGGTCAACACCGGAGCTGCCGTGTTCGGTCTCGGATATATCATAGGTCTGAAATACGCCTTCATCATCACCCTCGGTTCGCTTGCCGTATGGTGGGTGCTTGTGCCGGGAATGGGAGTTATCTTCCACGACCAGGTGCTCAACGCCTGGAACCCCGAGCTCACCACAGCCGTTGGCGCCATGTCGCCGGAGGAGATATTCAAGTATTATGGCAAGAGCATCGGTATCGGTGGCATCGCCATGGCGGGTATCATCGGCATCATAAAGAGCTGGGGCATCATCAAGAGTGCCGTGTCGCTTGCCGCAAGGGAGATGAAGGGAAAGGGTGACGCCACAGCTGACGTGCCTCGCACGCAGCGCGACATCTCGTTCAAGATCATCGCCATCGGTTCTATCGCCACCATCCTCATCACATTCCTCTTCTTCTGGTTCGGAGTGATGGAGGGCAACCTTCTCTTCGCCATCGTCGGCATCCTGCTCGTGGCATTGATAGCATTCCTGTTCACCACCGTGGCAGCCAACGCCATCGCCATTGTGGGTAGCAACCCTGTGTCGGGAATGACGCTGATGACTCTCATCCTCGCCTCTGTAGTGATGGTGGCAGTGGGAATGAAGGGCACCGGCGGTATGCTGGCGGCGCTCATCATGGGTGGTGTGGTATGTACCGCACTCTCTATGGCCGGCGCTTTCATCACCGACCTCAAGATCGGCTACTGGCTCGGCACCACGCCAAAGAAGCAGGAGTCATGGAAGTTCCTCGGCACCCTCGTGTCGGCAGCTACCGTGGGCGGTGTGATGATGCTGCTCAACGAGACCTACGGATTTGACAGCGGTCAGCTTGCCGCTCCTCAGGCAAATGCCATGGCGGCGGTAATCGATCCGCTGATGAATGGTGTGGGTGCTCCTTGGATGCTCTATGCCATCGGTGCTGCCATCGCCGTAGTGCTCACCTTCTGCAAGGTGCCGGCATTGCCGTTCGCCCTCGGTATGTTTATCCCTATCGAACTGAACACTCCGCTGCTCATCGGCGGTTTCATCAGCTGGTATGTTTCTTCGCGCTCAAAGAGCGAGAAGGTGAACAAGGACCGCAACGAGAAGGGTACTCTTATTGCCAGCGGATTCATCGCCGGTGGTGCCCTGATGGGTGTTGTCAGTGCGTTGCTGCGCTTCTTCGGAGTGAAGTTCGACTATGAAGGATGGTGGGCAAACTCATGGTCGCAGGTTGCCGCCCTCGCTGCCTACCTGCTTCTCATCATCTATTTCGTATGGGCTACGAAGGTGAAGGAAAAGAAATAATCCCCTTACGATCTGATGACCGTTTTGGAATACACCCAAAACGGCCATCAGGTCATTCAATGTAATTTTTTTTATTGCTGTCTGCTACAACTTCTCTTTTTGAACATAAGTAAGACGGATTCATTTTTTGATGATATCTTTTGCGAGCCTCACGGCTTGATTCCTGTCGCACAGGTCGCCCTTACGAGAGCAAGCTCTCGACAGTCAACTTGCATGAAAGGAATCGGTGTCGACTATGTCGCCACCTCGCAAAAGCATACAAGCGATAAACCAAGATAAACCGGCTGCGCGGAGTAACTGTTCTCTATTCGTAATTCTGAGCCGTGGGGGAATAATAATTATGACAACGCACATAGGCATCAGCCCCCACCTAACCTCCCCCGTAGGCAACCCATCCTGACCTTCCCCAAGGGAAGGAACAAGTTACTCTGCAAATCAGCATCAGCCCCCACCTAACCTCCCCCGTAGGATAGGCTGTCATAATCAGAGACACAAACAACGAAAAGCGGTTGAACAACGACATGGAAGTCGTCATTCAACCGCTTCATTTAACCCTAAACGGTCATTATGCCGTTCGGCGTTTTATCCCAATTCTGTCATTATGCCGTTTGGGGTTTATCCCGATTCTGTCATTATGCCGTTCTGGGCTTAATCCTCATCGCCCCAAAGGTTGAAGCCATTGTTGTCCTTGGCAGTCTCTGGCTGAGAAGTACCGTTCCAAATGCTGATGCCTTTGTCGCTGAAGCCGTAGTTATTCTTCAGTGTCACTCCATTCTTCTCGGCAGTCAAGTTATTATAGGTCTTCACTCCGATGCTCGTGTTGTTCATCACGTTCTCGGTGTGCACCTTAATCAGCGTTGTCTCTGGTGATATATATTCTTTTCTCATTTTGTCTGTCCTCCCTAAGTTTTACTTTACGATAAATTTCTTTCCGTTCACGATGTATATTCCCTTTGGCAGACTGCGAGTGTCGGTGGCGTTCATCTTCTGTCCGCTCAGACTGTAGATGCCCTTTGTGGCAACCTCAGCATCATCGTTTCCGCTGATGGCGTTCCAGATGGCAGTAGTCTCGCCCTGCTCCTCAATGCCGTTGATGTGCATAGTGAGCTGCTTTGCTTCTGACGGGTTGGTAGAAGTGGAGATAATCCATGAGCGGAAAGCTCCTGCGTGAGGCTTCACTGTGTTTGTCTCCACCTTGGTTGGGTCATACAGATAGAAGCTGTTTGTTTTCGCGTCGATGAAGTAAGAGTATTCAGGGAAGTCAACGTTGTCCCAAGAACCGGTGCATTTGAAACCAGAGTTCTCGATGTCAACTACCTTTTGGCTTGTCAGCGTAACGTTGTTGAATACCGGATTAGTCACTTCCTGTGATGGCTTCACGAGCACAGGAGTACCGCCTACGATCATCTGATAGAAATGCTCGAAGAGGTTGAGGTCGGTGCCTTCAACGTCGCTGTAGTGCAACACTTTCACGTCTTTACCGAACACGTCCTTCATCTGCTTCTGGCTCACGCTGAATGGCAATACTACGGCATACCACTTGTTGGCGCCGAATGTGCGGTTTTTGAGAGTCACGTTATACTGCTTGCCAACTTCCAACTTGTTTATCGCATCGGTGTTGTTTGCATTTCCGTCGAGAGTCACATCTGTAGCAGTGTATGATGCATCTTTATCAAAGCAGAAACCAGAGAGGGCGAGCTTTGTTCTTGATGCGAAGAGATAGTAAGTCTTGCCAGCCTCTACAGGGAATGTATATGTCACGTATCCCTCGCTGATCAGCATATATCCTGTTTTGTCGTAGTTGTCGTCGCCGGTCTCGCTCATCCTTCGTATAGAAGGTGTCACCGTCTTTATTATTTGTCTTTTGAATCTCTGTCCAGTCAGCCTTGTTCACCTTTGATGATGTGTAGGCATAATTCGCTTCGATGCTCTTGCCTGTCTCGTCGAGGAAGTATACAGGGCGCTTTCTAACCTTCTCAGCTTCTAAATTTCCGTTGGTGTTATGAATAGCACCCTGCTGCTCCACGAATACTGTGAGTTTTCCGTTGGCTTCTGGCTCAAACTTGAAGAAGCTGCCCACTGCCGGCAGTGCGAAAGTCCTCTCGTGGAGTTCCTGGCTTAAAGCATTGCAGTGGAGATATTCATGGCTTTTGTTCTCGCCACCGATCTTTCCGTCGCCGAGTTCCGACTCCACGTCAGCAGTTCCATACAATGCCTTGCCTGATACTGTGTGGATAGAACCGAGGGTGTTGGCATCGATATTGTCGTTCTTAGAGAGAGCCGTGAAGTTGCTGCTTCCCTTTATGCCTCCGTATGTCATTGTTATGCCGTTAATATTCTTAACGGTAGTGCCAACTTCCTGTGATTCCGATGTATTCAGATATGTTGTGTTAGCGTCGAGCAGGAAGTATGTGCGTGATACGATGTCAGATTCTATCACTTCGTTATTGCTATTAGTATACACTGCTTTAGCCCTTACTGTTGAAGTGCTTTCCAGAGTCAATGTCTTAGGCAATTCAGTGGCTTCCTGCCATTCGCCCTGGGTTACAGTGCCGTAATTGCTTCCCTCATCTATGGCATAGTAAACCTTGAGCTTGCCAGTGGGAGCCTGTGTCAATTGCTGGTCTGAAATTGTTACATCGAGATTTGCTGCTACCGTTGCCTGGTCGCCAGGAGTGATATCGGGAGTCGCAAGACCGCAAGAACCATCGTTCTTGAACGACTCTGATGCCTGCTTATCACATTCTCTGTATCTGGTATCGTCGTCTTTTTTCACACGCTTCGTGAAGGCTGTCACTTTCACATCGTCATTATTACTCCATGGCATCTTCACTGTCTGAGAATTCCCTTCCAGCTTCACTCTTTTTGTATTTCCAGACGAGTTAGGGTCAGAACCATCTGTGGTGTACCAAGTTTCGAGCGTCGTTCCTTCTTGCTCCTTTGCAGTCTGAGTGATGGTGAACGACAACTGTGAAGTCGTCGTTTCGTAGGTGTTCAGAGTGATTGTAGGGGCGGTTACGGAGAGAAGTCTCAATTCACCGGGAATATCCTGATAGTAGATAGTGGCACCGAAAACGAAGAGGTCTTTAGTAGCGCCAGAGAATGTCACGGTCTTATTGTCTTCGCTCCAATTTACAGTCATTTGGCGAGTTGAAACGGAAATATTTCCACTTCCTGTAACTGGGGTAGCTTCCGTTGGCACTTCTGTTTCCTTTGTGCTTATCTTAAGCTCAATCTTGCTGATGGTAGCAACGTTGGCGGTGATGGTAAGGGATTCATTTTTGCCTCCCGCGAACTTGACGCAGTTGTCTCGGAAAGACTTGGTGTTACTTATAGTCGCCCCTATAGCTTCGTCGTTAGAAAGGGATTGTTTGAAAGCCTTGTTTTCTATCACTAAACCGAAAGTTTTGTCCTTCGTTGTCGTCCCTTGCGCCCACGCTACTGTCATGGAGCAAAGAAAGAGGATTACGAATGTGGCGAGTCGCTGTAGCGACCTCCTGCATTTGTGCTGCTTGCTGCCGGTAGAACTTGACAGGCAAGTCGTCCCTGTTTGTAGATTCTTCATTTTTTTGTTGTTATATTAATTTATTGTTCTTCTGTTGTACCTGGTTCTCGCTTCTGATATACGTGTTGGGGGCGCCGGTGTGGGCATCGTCTCTCCGCCTTGCGCCTTCTTGTGTCATTGTGGCAATTCCTTTTTGGGGAACTGCCGTCATGACGCTGTGCTTGTATGTCGAATTTTTTATGTTGTAGAGTCAGATAGATTCCCTTACCTTAGTCGACAGGTTTTTGCCTGTTTCCTTTTGACTTACGAGTAGATTCTCTATACGTCTGTTTTGACTTACGAATGGAGTCGCTTTTTCGTCTGTTTTTGTAATTCGGTGTGGGATAATCTGTTGCAAAGTTACACAGATGAATGATACGTTATATTATCTGATGCGTTTTTTTTAACGAAAACGTTTGCGCTGACGTTGTGCTTATCACGGATAATATCGTTTTGGTGTGGTGTGTGGACATCGTCTTTATTATAATATGGATACATTATTATCACTGATTATTTATTTATTCTGTGGCGCTTTTCCTCTTTATATGATTTCAGACAAAACAAGATATGATTTTAGACAAAAACCAGGATAAACCTATAGTCAGTCACAGTGTTGAATATCAGCCCCCACCTAGCCTCCCCCGAAGGATAACCCATCCTAGCCTTCCCAAAGGGAAGGAACTTGTTACTCAGAATATTGTCATCAGCCCCCACCTAGCCTCCCCCGAAGGGGAGGGACAGATACCCTTGTTGTCTGATTATCAGAAGGCTATCAATAGTAAGAGTAACCTGCATCTCCCCTACGGGGGAGAACGAGAGGGGGCTGATGTTCATTGGCTGAATTGATTGGCTGAAGTCTTGACAAAGCAGAGTAACTTGTTCCTTCCCTTTGGGAAGGTTAGGATGGGTTATCTTTGGGTTTAATCGCTGTGTCCCAAACTGTCAGAAACGAAAAAAATCCCGCCAGGCAAAGCCCGACAGGATTCTTATTCTTGTGAGATGTCCAACCAGTCAGTGCTTAGTGAGAAGCCGACAAGCGGGAACATCATGCGATGTATCGTCTGTTCAGCGATTAGAGCTGAGGACCAGCTGCAACGAGAGCCTTACCAGCCTCGTTTGTCTCATACTTCTTGAAGTTCTTGATGAAGCGGGCAGCGAGATCCTTAGCCTTCTCCTCCCACTGAGCTGCGTCAGCATAAGTGTCGCGTGGGTCGAGGATGTTGGTGTCTACGCCGTTGAGCTCTGTAGGAACAACGAAGTTGAAGAATGGGATAGTCTTTGTTGGTGCAGCGTCGATAGAGTGGTCGAGGATAGCGTCGATGATACCACGAGTGTCGCGGATAGAGATACGCTTGCCGGTACCGTTCCAACCAGTGTTCACCAAGTAAGCCTTAGCACCGCTCTTCTGCATCTTCTTAACCAGCTCCTCAGCATACTTTGTTGGGTGGAGCTCCAGGAATGCCTGACCGAAGCAAGCAGAGAATGTAGGAGTAGGCTCAGTGATGCCACGCTCTGTACCGGCGAGCTTTGCTGTGAATCCAGAGAGGAAGTAGTACTTTGTCTGCTCAGCGCTCAGGATAGATACTGGAGGAAGAACTCCGAATGCGTCTGCAGACAGGAAGATAACCTGCTTTGCAGCCGGGCCCTGAGAGTAAGGACGCTGGATGTTCTTGATGTGGTAGATAGGATAAGAAACACGTGTGTTCTCTGTTACGCTCTTGTCAGCGAAGTCGATCTTGCCGTCCTTGTCCACTGTAACGTTCTCAAGGAGAGCGTCGCGTGTGATAGCACCGTAGATGTCTGGCTCAGACTCCTTGTCGAGGTTGATAACCTTGGCGTAGCAGCCACCCTCGAAGTTGAACACACCCTCGTCGTCCCATCCGTGCTCGTCGTCGCCGATGAGCTTACGCTTAGGATCGGTAGAGAGAGTAGTCTTGCCAGTACCAGAAAGACCGAAGAAGATAGCTGTGTTCTCACCGTTCATGTCGGTGTTTGCAGAGCAGTGCATAGAAGCGATGCCCTTCAATGGGAGGAAGTAGTTCATCATAGAGAACATACCCTTCTTCATCTCACCGCCATACCATGTGTTGATGATAACCTGCTCCTTTGAAGTTACGTTGAACACTACAGCAGTCTCTGAGTTCAGACCCAGCTCCTTGTAGTTCTCAACCTTAGCCTTAGAAGCATTGTATACGATGAAGTCCGGCTCCTGGTCGAACTCAGCCTCGTTCTGAGGACGGATGAACATATTTGTAACGAAGTGAGCCTGCCAAGCCACCTCAACGATGAAGCGAACCTTCATGCGGGTGTCCTTGTGAGTTCCGCAGAAACCATCAACAACGAACAGCTTCTTGTTGCTCAGCTCCTTCTTTGCAATTTCCTTTACTGCAGTCCAAGCCTCCTTGGAAGCACGGTGGTTGTCGTTCTTGTATTCCTCAGAAGTCCACCATACTGTGTCGTGAGAATTCTCGTCGTCAACGATGAACTTGTCCTTAGGCGAACGGCCGGTGTAGATACCAGTCATCACGTTTACGGCGCCGAGCTCAGTCTCCTGACCTACCTCGAAACCCTCGAGACCTTCCTTGGTCTCCTCGTTGAACAACACCTCATAAGAAGGATTGTACAGAACCTCAGTAGTACCTGTGATTCCATACTTCTCTAAAACTGACTTATCAAACTTTGCCATTTTATAATAATGTATTTAGTGTGAATATTTCTTTTTATCTTGAATAACTATTGAATCTGTCTTTGCAGAATACCTATCGATTTCTGTATACCTACTGTTTAAAATCGGGGCAAAGGTAGTAAAATTCTATTTTTCAACAAAGCGATGGTTGCCAAAATAACACTCGTCTAAACAATTTTAGGTTAAAGAAGTTTAAATACAATATCACTGAAAGTTATTTGTAAAATGCAAGTGTCAATTATTATTCTTTATTTCTTATTTTTGCACGATTCCAGAAACCGCTTCCGTCGGGACGCCCCCTCAGAAGCGGCCCCGCATGGATAAGAATAACGACAAAACAATATATTCCCTATGAAAGTAATAAACTTCAGTGATCAGAATTCCATCATCAACCAGTATCTGGCAGAGATGCGCGACAAGGACTATCAGCAGAACCGACTGCTCTTCCGCAACAACATACAGAGAGTGGGCGAGATGATGGCATACGAGATAAGCAAAACGCTTGACTATCAGCAGAAAACCGTGCATACGCCGCTTGCCGACGCAGAGGTCAGCGTGCCGGTGGACGATGTGGTGGTGGCAACGATCTTCCGTGCCGGACTGCCCTTCCATACCGGATTCCTCAATGTCTTCGACCATGCCGGAAACGCCTTCGTCAGCGCATACCGCAAATACACCGACGAGGAACATACCCAGGTGGGCATACACATAGAATATCTTGCCACTCCCGACCTGACCGGCAAGACGCTCATCATCGCCGACCCGATGCTCGCCACCGGAGGTTCGATGGAGCTGGGCTGGGAGGCTCTCGTGTCGAAAGGCAGGCCGAAGCACGTGCATGTGGCGTGCGTCATAGCCACGCCGGAGGGTGTGGACTATATCAAGACACACCTGCCGGAGGAGAACACCACGATATGGTGTGCCGCCATCGACCCCGGACTCAACGAGCATAAGTATATCGTTCCGGGATTCGGAGATGCCGGCGATTTGTGTTATGGCGACAAGCTGTAGGATACTACAGGATAGATTATAGGTTTAGGCCGATTTGGGTTTAAAGAAGACTTCGTATCTTCTGACATAAGTTACCCCTGCATTTCTTCCTCTGGAAGGGCAGGGCGTTTTATTTTAAAAGCCCGGTCGGTCATCATGACGTTTTTGGCAACCGCTTGGCGTAAAATCTGCCCAACCGGGGCAAGGTGCTTGCCCATGTTGGGCAAGCATCGTGCCCCATGTGGGCAAGCACCTTGCCCCGGATGGGCAGAATTGCAGTCAGACGTCTGCCCAATAAGTTAACATGCTATCTGACAATTCCTTCCATCAGCAAAACCATCCAGACAATTGGCTGACAATCGTAAGGTGGTCAATTGCTTGTTTGTCTGGGTGTTACGACAAAAAACCAGATGGTCTGACAGTTTTTTCGGCAATTCTTGATTTTACGGAGAATCAAGCGATATTTACAACTTTTACTCATATCTGTCAACATAAATTAATCCCGCCAACGGGTAGATATAATTTATTCCGTGGTGCTTTTCCTCTTTATATGATTGCAGACAAAACAGAATATGATTTAGACAAAGAAACGGGATGTGATTTTAGACAAAAACCAGGATAAACCCATAGGACAACCCATCCTATCCTTCCCAAGACAACCCATCCTAACCTTCCCAAAGGGAAGGAACAGATTACTCCGCCTAATGAACTTTAGCCCCCACCTAACCTCCCCCGTAGGGGAGGGACAGATACCCTTGACTACATGAT
>ERZ791573.314-NODE-314-length-29723-cov-4.026864_pt1 | contig 29723 bp, 28 predicted proteins | sample MGYA00509971_ERZ791573 | MGnify/ENA primary metagenome ERZ791573 (study PRJEB30046, sample SAMN00791921) | human gut metagenome | study: EMG produced TPA metagenomics assembly of the A metagenome-wide association study of gut microbiota in type 2...
AGCCGGATGCTGGGCTTCCAACCAAAACTTATTGTAATAGAAAAGAGGGTACGCCGCATGAAAAAATATCTGACCACGCTGCTGGCCGCCTGCTGTATGCTGGCGGCTTTTTCCATGCCTGCATCGGCATTGGAGTATCACTTTGACGGCCCGGACGCAGGACTGTTCGGACGCCCCACCTCGGACGATACCATTTATGTCACGATGGATAAGCCTGCAAACACCGACCGCAGCAAAAACGCCGCCTATATCCCGCCTGCCTTCGGCTCTCCCACCTCCTACACCCTGAACGCCGGAGAACTGCTGACGCCAAACCTTGTGGGCGGCTCGGCGGCGGTGGGAACGGTCAGCGGCACAGGCGGCGTGACCGTCCTGCCGCCCTCTACTTCCGGCAGCACCGGCGGAAACACCGGCTCCTACACGCAGACTAAGTACACGGCAGTCACAAAAGACCTCTATTACAGCGGCGGCTACCTCGGTACACTGAAAATCCCTACCCTCGGCCTGTCCGTCAAGGTGTATCAGGGAACGGACGCGGATGCGCTTCGCAAGAGCGCGGGCCATTTTGCCAGCACCTCCATCTGGGAAGGCAATGTGGCGATTGCGGGCCATAATCGGGGCGTGAATAATCACTTTGGCAAAATTCACACCCTCGACATTGGCGATACCATCAATCTGACCACCCAGCTCGGCACACGCAGCTATGAGGTATATTCTGTCAGTAAGATCGGCGTGGACGATACCAGTGTCCTGAGCGACAGCACGGAGAACATCATCACCCTTGTCACCTGCGTGATGAATCAGCCGGATTACCGCTGGTGTGTGCAGGCTCGAGAAAAATGATGAGATACTATGATGGTCATTGGTGTAAAAACTTTTACTGAGCTCCAACGCCTCTATATTTTTTGACACCCACCAACTTTTACGATACCATGAACCCATCAAAAGACTTTGGAGGTACACACCATGAAGCGAGGAAGTTTTGCAGCCGGTTTTCTTACCTGCGTGCTGTTGGCTGGCGTTACTACCACGGCGTATGCTGCCGGAATCGTGGCGGAGCGCAGTCACCATCGCATTGTCGTAGATGGAAAAGAAGCGCAGATGGAAGCCTATGTCATCAACGGCAGCAACTATGTGCGGCTTCGGGACATCGGCAAGGCTGTTGGTTTCGAGATTTATTGGGACGGCGATGCCAAATGTGTGCAGGTAGAGAGCGGCAAGCCCTACACCGGCATCGCGCCGGTGAAAGCGGAGACCAGCGGACCTGCTTCACAGCCGGAGGCTACGACGCCTGCCGATGATGTGGATGCCATGAAACAGGATATCGTGGACCGCACCAATGCGCTGCGGCGCGCAAAAGATGTTGCCGCGCTGCGTGTCAATGACAAGCTCATGCAGGCGGCGCAGGTTCGCGCGGATGAGATGGCTGCGCATACCGTCTATTCGCACACAAGACCGAATGGTGGAAAATTCAATACCGTCACGGATTGTCCCTACATGGCCGAAAATATCCATCGCATCGCAGATTGGGTGCTGTCTGACCAGACACTTGCCGAACGGGCCGTGGCAGATTGGAGCGCTTCGACAACCCACAACAAGAACATGGTCAACCCAAAGCTATCTGAGATTGGCGTTGGGCTGGCAAGAGGTGTCAATGATACTGGTGACCCGTGCTGGTACTGTGTCCAGCTTTTCCTCTACGATGGCTATTCCATCACTCGGGTGGATACCCCCACAAACAAATAAATCATCAACTTTCACGCAAGAGCAGGTCGTCAAGATCTGCTCTTTTTATTGCGCTTTTTGGAAAGGAGAAAGACATGAAGTCAATTAAACATCGCTTGTTGTCACTGCTTTTGACGCTGGTGACAATCTTGAGTCTGCTGCCGACTGCGGCTTTTGCCGCGTCGAACACGGGTTCCGGCCTCAAAATTACCACCAACCAGGCATATTGGAGCACGCGCCTGCTCGCCAACGGTACCCCATACAGCTACCGCCCCCCGCTCGTGGACGGTAAGCTCGTGTACTGCATGGATAGCGGCCTCGGCTATCATTACGCCACCGCGTCATACCTGGATTCCTTCACATGGACGTCCGGTACCGGCGCGGACGCAGATGCGGTATTGCAGTCGGCTGTCACGAACAGCGGCCTCAGTGAAATGGACGCCGCGACCGTCGAGAACGTCAAATGGATGATGACCTACCTCAACGACTGCAAGGAGTCCAATGTTGGCCAGCTTTTTATGGCCGTGCAGACGTATGTATGGGATCACCAAAGCTATAAAGGCGAGCCCGGTGGAGACGGCGACGCGGGCGGCTACGCCAACGCCGACACCTATGATCTGTATCTGAGCCTCATCGACTGGCTTCTGGAGCAGAAAGCACAGGAGGACGCCGAGTTCCAGCGCCAGATCGAAGAGTATAAGTCGCAGGGCATTGAAGCGTCCATCGTGGAGGACGAGAGTGCAAAATGGGCAGTATACGCAATCTCCAGTAACCGCAAAAATCAGTCATTCTTCAATTATTATGGTCCCCGCAAACTGGTCACTCAGGATAAGCCCGGAGGAGGTGGAGAAGAACCCACGCCGCCTGCTGGCGTTGGCAAGATCGTGCTGAAAAAAACTGCCGGTGGAACCACAACCGGTCTCGCCGGTGCACGTTTCAGCATCTATTTCAACGGGCAGATCGTCGGCAGCGACATTACCAATGCGCAGGGTGAGATCTATGTTGAGAACGCCGCCACCGGCCTTTGGAGCTTCGTGGAAACCGCTGCACCGGACGGCTTCTGTGTTGATCCCGCACCGAAGAGCGTGTACGTGGATGTGTCCGAGGGTGACCGGGAATACACTGTTGCGGCGGTCAACTACGAAAAGCCCGATATGAAGATCACCAAGCGGGACGCCATGAGCGGCAAACCGATTGCCGGCACGGTGTTTTCCATTAAGTCCGTCACCGGCAGCTATTCCACCTCCGTCACGACTGGAACGGACGGCTCTGCAACGCTCTCGGCCATTCCTGCCGGTGTCTATGTTGTGCGTGAGGAATCCGTTCCCGAGCCGTACATCGTGAGTAACACCGAGCAGACGGTTGCGCTCCGCCCCGGCAAGACCAGCGAGGTCACCTTTGTGGACTACGAAAAGCCAGGCCTTGAGATTATCAAGAAAAACATTGCCAACGGGGAACCCATTGAGGGCGTGACCTACCGTATCGAGCAGATCGACGGCAGCTTTTCTACCAGCGCCACCACCGATAACCATGGCCGCATCTTCCTCGACTCTGTCCCGGTCGGCACATTCAAAGTGACGGAGATCAATGTCCCCAGTCATGTCATTCTCTGCCCCATCCCCCAGGAAGTGGCGTTGAAACCCGGCGAAACCTCTACCGTCACCTTCTTCAACGCCCTCAAGCCCAGTCTGGAGATCCGCAAGGTGGACAGCGTCACCGGCGATCCCGTCAAGGGTGCCAAGTTCCAGATTTGGTACGGCAGCAACCACACCGATACCGGCGAGTCCAACGACCTCGGCACTTACTTTTCTGACGCAAGCGGAAAAATCATTCTTCCTGAGATCAAGGATGGCTGGTATAAAGTAACGGAATTGGAACCGGCGTCCGGGTACGCCATCAAGGAGCCTGCCACGCAGGAATGCTTCATCTCCGGTGGTGAGAGCAAAGTCCTGACCTTTGAGAACACGCCCCTTTCCGCCATCATCATCCGCAAGGTGGACAGTGAGAGCGGTCAGCCGCTGGAGGGTGCATGGTTCCGCATCCGCTACCTTGGCGGCACCTCCGGTACGGGTGGGACAGTTATCGGCGAGTACCGCACTTCGAGCAATGGAACCATCGTTGTGACCGGCCTCGCCGCAGGCACTTATGTCTGCGAGGAGATCTCCGCGCCGGACGGGTATGTGATCACAGACGCAACAGAAACCGTTTATCTCTCCGGTAAGGATCAGGACGTCATTACCGTGACCTTCGGTAACGATAGGATGGGCTCGTTGCTTGTTGTGAAAAAGGACGCCGTGACCGGCGCACCCATCTCCGATGTAGAGTTCTTCATCACCGATTCGGACGGAAGTGTGATCGGCAACGCCAACGGAAAGTATGTGACCGATAGCGCGGGCACCATCCGCATTGACGGTCTGACCCCCGGCATGACAGTTATCGCCCGTGAGGTGCGGGCAAAAGACGGCTACATCCTGGACGATACGCCGCAGAGCATCAAAATCAAACGCAATTCCGTGATGACGCTGGAGTTCCGCAACCAGCCCAGGGGCGGCGTTTTGGTGAAAAAGGTGGACGCTGTGACGAACGCTCCCATCTCTGACGTGGAGTTCCTTGTCACGGATTCCGACGGCAATCTCATCGGAAACTCCAACGGCAAGTTCGTGACGGACAGCGCAGGTACATTCACGATTACGGATATTGCCCCCGGCACCACACTTGTCATCAAGGAAAACCGTGCGAAGGCGGGGTACATTCTCGATGATACCCCGCAGACGGTTAAGGTCAAGTCCAATGAAGTTGTCACGGTGGAGTTCCGCAACGCCCCCAAGGGCAATCTGATCATCGTAAAGCAGGACTCCGTGACAAAGGAGCCGCTGGAAGGTGTCGAGTTTAAGATCACCTACGCAGATGGCTCGTATGTAGATGCCGAGGGCGGCACGCTGTCCTCCACCGGCCTGTACTGGACGGATAAGGAGGGCAAAATCACCATTTCCGGTATTTCCGGTACCGTGGTGGTGACGGAGGTTGAGACAATCCCCGGCTACACCATCGACGAAAACACCCGCACCCAGACTGTGGTGGTCAATCCCAACGACACGCAGACGCTTTATTTTTACAACACGCCTGTAGGCGGGGTGCAGATCATCAAGAGCGACAAAGACAGCGGCAAGCGTATTTCTGGTGTCAAGTTCGAGATCCGCAAGATGAATGGTGAGATCATCGGCACCTACACAACGGACAGCGACGGTGTTATCTATCTCCCCGAAGCTGAAAGCGGCTGGTACACCGTGACGGAATTGGAGGCTGCGTCCGGCTACCTGCTGGATACCACACCTCATCGTATTGAGGTCAAGGACGGTCAGACGGCCACGTTGGAGATCACCAATCACAAATCTTCCCGAATCCTGCTCCACAAGGTGGACAAGGCCACCGGCAAGGGAATTTACGGCGCGGTGTTTCTGCTTTACGACAGCAATCGCAATCCCATCGGGGAGTATGTGACCGATCAGGACGGCTACATCTACGCTGACGAGGGACTGGCCGATGGCCGCTATTATCTGCGTGAGATCAAAGCTGCCCCCGGTTATGTGCTTGATCCTGAACTGAAAACGATCTATGTCCGCTACGGCTCCACCACAGAAATCGAGTGGAGTAATACTGCGGAGTGCGGCCAGATCCAGATCATCAAGAAATCCGCAGACGATAACGCGACCAATGGCCTGCCTGCCGGGACGCTGCTGGAGGGCGCGGTGTTTGAGATCTACGACAAGGCGGGTAATGTGGTGGACACCATCAAGTCCGACCGCAACGGACGCGCCGTTTCTAAGACGCTGCCGCTGTCCCGCTATACCGTCCGTGAGATCAAAGCGCCCGCGAATTACTCCATCAACCCCACAGTGATGACCGCCTATCTGGAATTCAACGGACAGATCGTCACCTTTGAAGTGCAGAATACCAGCGTTTCCACAGGTGTATCCATTAAGAAAACCGGTCCTGTGCAGGCGGTTCCCGGTCAGCCCATCCGCTACGTGTTCTCACAGATCAAGAACAGCTCCAACGTTGCCCTCGACTCCTTCTATTGGCGCGATCAGCTTCCTGCGCAGGTGACGCTGAGCAAAATCGTCACCGGCAGCTACAATCAGCCGCTTTCCTACAAGGTGGTCTATAAGACCAACCTCTCCGGGGACTACCGCACCTTGGCGGACAATCTGAGCACAAGCAAGGTTTATGTATTGGACGCCCGCCCTGCTGTCCTCGGCCTTGCCGCCAATGAGCGTGTAACCGAAGTCATGTTTGTGTTTGGAAATGTAAAGGCGGGCTTTGCGCAGGTGGAAACGCCTTGTATCTACGCCACCGCCCGCAGCGGTCTTGCCAACAACTCCGGCATTGTGAATGTGGCGGATGTGGGCGGTCTTTACAATGGGCAGTGGATTCAGGCAGTGTCCCGCTGGCTCACCACCGTCTACACCAAAACAATGGTGAAGCTGCCCAAGACGGGGTACTAAGCCTTGCGGCAGAATGACTTTCGCAGCGCCGCCCCTGTGTGGGCGGCGCTTTCCCCGTTGGTCCTCTGGCTGGCGGCAATAGCCGCCTATGCCTACGAGGACGGTATGAACCTCTTTCAATGGATGGGGCGTTTCAGTCAAGTGCTGGAACGCCCCTTTGCCATTGGCTGGACGCCCTACACACTGAAATGTATGTTGGGAAGCCTGCTGCTCTACGGCTGCGGCATTGCGCTCTACTACTCCAGCCGGGAGAACCGGCGACCGGGCGAGGAATACGGCAGCGCTAAATGGGGCAGCCCCAAGGAACTGAACCGGAAGTATATGGATCACCGGCATAAGGACGCCAACATCATTCTGACCCAGCGCGTCCGGCTGGGCATGGACGGCTATATCACCCAGCGCAACATGAATGTTCTGGTAGTGGGCGGCTCCGGCTCCGGCAAGACCCGCTTTTTCTGCAAACCTAATATTTATAGTGCAAATTGCTCCTATCTTATCACAGATCCCAAGGGCGAGCTGCTGCGCGCGGCAGGCACTTTGTTGGCAGCGCAGGGCTACGAAGTCCGGGTGTTCAACCTGATCGACCCCAGCCAGTCTGACGGATACAACCCCTTTTCGTACATTCACAGCGAAAAAGACGTGCTGACCCTCATTGATAACCTCATCAAAAATACCACGCCCCGCAACGCTTCCAGCAACGATCCCTTCTGGGAGAAGGCGGAGATCGCGCTGGACTCAGCCCTTATGCTCTACCTCGTCAGCGAAGCGCCCCCGGAGGAACAGAATTTTGAAATGCTGATCTACATGATGAACTTTGCCGAGGTGCGGGAGGAGGACGATCAATACCGCAGCCCGCTGGATATGCTCTTTCGGGCATTGGAAGAAGAACAGCCCAACCATGTGGCGGTGAAGCAATATAAGGCTTTCAAGCAGGCGGCGGGCAAGACTGCAAAATCCATTTTGGTAAGCGCCGCCGTGCGGCTGGCCACCTTCAATATCCCGCAGTATGCCAGAATGACAATGGTGGATGAGATGGACTTTGGCAGTTTGGGCGAGAAGAAGAAAGCCATCTTCTGTGTGATCCCTGTTGATGACAGCAGCATGAACTACCTTGTGGGAATGCTCTACACCCAATGCTTTCAGGCGCTTTACCGCAGGGCGGACGAGAAACACAACGGACGGTTGCCTGTGCCGGTGCGTGTCATTCAGGACGAATGGGCAAATGTGGCCCAGCCGGAGAGCTATCCGAAGATCCTTGCCACCTGCCGCAGCTACAATATTGGGCTGAACATCATCGTGCAGAACATTCAGCAGATCAAGGCGCTGTACGAAAAGGAATGGGAGAGCATCATCGGCAACTGCGACACGCTGCTGTTCCTCGGCGGCGGCAACGAACCGACCTCGTTGGAGTTTATTGTGAAGCTGCTGGGCAAGGAGACCATCGCCACCCGCACACGGGGGCAGACGAAGGGTCGCAGCGGCTCCAGCTCTACCAACTTCCAACAGACGGGCCGCGACCTGATGACCATTGACGAGGTACGAAAATTGGACACCCATAAAGCGATCTTGTTTATACGAGGGGAAGATCCTGTACTGGACAAAAAGTACAACATCAAGCGCCACCCCAACATTAAGCTGACGACAGACGGTAAGGCAAAGCCTTATATCCATAAGCCGCAGGGCGCGCCGGATTACGCACTGCCTGACCTGCCCTATGCGTTCAAATCACTGAACGATTATGAATTTATTGATATGGAGGAAAACGAACATGAGCAAACAGAAGAGCAACGGCATGATGAAGCCTGACAAGTGGAAGCGGCGTTACTGGACGGCGGCTGGTGCTGCCGTCCTCTGCCTCTGCTGCACCACGCCCGCGATGGCGGCGGGCAGCGACCCGTTGGACATTGTAAACAACCTTTCCGATTTTATCTTCAGCATCATCAAGGCGCTGGGCGTGATCATTCTCGGCTGGGGCATCGTGCAGGTGGGTATGTCGATCCAGTCCCACGATGCCAGCCAGAGAACGCAGGGCTTCCTCTGCCTGTTTGGTGGCTTAATGATCGCCTTTGCAAAAGAAATTCTGACCGCCATCGGCGCGATCTAATGAAAAGAGCCGGGAGATACTGCCTTGCGGCGGATCTCCCGGCTCCCTTGCGGGAGGTGATTTTCATTTGGATAACAACTGGATCGTAGAAAACCTGACCAACGCCTTTGGCGTTTGGAACAGTAAAATGACGGAGATGTGGTCGCTGCTGACGGAATCGCCCCAGACCTTCAAGGGCGGCACCATCTGGCAGACCATTGTGACCATCAATGGCGGAATGCAGGCCATCGGCTACGGGCTGCTGGTGCTGTTCTTTGCCATCGGTATCTTTCGCAGTGCCTCCGGCTTTCGGGACTTTCAAAGGCCGGAGCATTTGCTGCGGCACTTTATCTACTTTGTGCTGGCAAAGCTGGGTATCACCTACGGCATGGATTTGCTGGTAGATGTATTTGATGTGTGCAACGGCATTGTGGCAACGGCGGCGGGCAGCGTAGGTGGCTTGACCGGCGCATCCGTGGCGCTGCCGCAGGAAATCGCGGACGCCATCGGAGATGTGGGCTTTTTGGCAAGCATCCCCCTTTGGCTGGTGACGCTGCTGGGAAGCCTGATGATCACAGTGCTGGCGTTCATTATGATCCTCACCGTCTATGGGCGCTTTTTTAAGATCTATATGTACGCTGCACTCTCGCCTGTGGCACTGGCATCCTTTGCCGGAGAGGGGACTTCCCATTTCGGCAAGGCGTTTCTGCGGAGTTATGTGGGCGTGTGCATGGAGGGTGCGGTGATCGTTCTGGCCTGCATCATCTTTTCGGCCTTTTCCTCCAGCGGTACGCCGGTGGTGGATAGCAGTGCCTCCGTAGTGACGCAGGTGTGGAGCTATTTGGGCGAGGTCATATTTAATTTGCTGGTGCTGGTGGGCCTGGTGAAGTCCGCTGACCATATTGCAAAGGAAATGCTTGGATTATAAAGGAGACGTTTATGGATAATTACCGTGAGAAGATCGTCCGTATCGTGGAGCGAGAGCTGAAACGAACGGAAGAGTATCAGCAAAGACGCGACGAGTACGGCAACGAGGAGTACATTTTGGGCTGTATCATGGTTAAGGGCGATGCTTTTCCTAAAGAGGTGATCGCTCATGCATTTGTTGAGGATATGGGGCTTGAGCTTCAATTTCAGATTTGGAGAGACGAGCCGCGAATCAGGCAGAAGCAGGCTATGTGGTATGACTTGACCTTGTTTGATGTGGAAGGAGACTTCTTTGGAAAACTGGAGCAAGGATACTTGATTTTATCGGTATCTGATCTTTTCCATTGCACCGCTTGGAATGCAACGGAATATCTGGCTGATGAGCAGAATCGAGATAAGGAAAATTCCTGCTGGAAAGGAATGCAAAGGTATCTGAACTATTGTAAAAAGCACGGCATCACAAGAAATTATCTGGTGAAAAAAGAAGAGTACGACGGAATAGATGCTATGAAGTTTTACGACAAGTCAGCCGTTGCCAAATTTGAGAAGAACAGAAAAACGCAGGATCGGTGCCGCTGACGAGGATTAAAACTATACATTTTATTAAATAGACAGGAAAAGCAAGTAGCCCATCGCTACTTGCTTTTCTTTTTTAGGAGATTGATTATGGAAATCAAAATCAACAAGGAAATTCGTGCCTACCGCGAAACACTCTTTTTCGGCCTGTCCGTGCGGCAATTCATCTGCTCCGTTTTGGCGGTGGGCGTTGCTGTGACGCTGTATTTCAGTTTGAGCCGCGTGCTGGATCGTGAAACGGTGAGTTGGGTGTGCATTGTCGGCGCGGCTCCCGTGGCCGCTGCGGGCTTTTTTCAGTACAACGGCCTCACGCTGGAGCGATTTTTGTGGGCATGGCTGAAATCCGAGGTCATCATGGCAGGCAAGCGTGTCTGGAAAGCGGAAAACTACTATGAAGAAGCGATGAAACGCGAGGTGAAGAAACATTGATCTTTTTCAAGCATCGGCGCAGCGCGGAACGGGACGCCTTTTCCGTTCCCCGCAGCGTTCAGAAATCCATTCCCATCAAACGCATTTATCAAGACGGCGTGTTTCAGGTAAGCGGCAAGTTTTCAAAAACTTGGCGCTTTTTTGATGTCAATTATGCCGTGGCCTCCCCGGAAAAGCAGAGGGAACTCTTTATGACCTACTGCTCCTTCCTGAACTCACTGCCCATCGGAGCCACGGCAAAGATCACGCTCTTTAACCGTCAGCTCAATCAAAAGGACTTCGGTCGGACGCTGCTCATGCCCATGCAGGGCGACCGCCGTGATCTCTACCGGAACGAGTATAACGCGCTTGTTTTGGGCAAGGCGGCGGAGAGCAACAATCTCATTCAGGAAAAATACATCACCGTTTCGGCGGAGAAGAAAAGTGTGGAGGAGGCCCGCGCATTCTTCTCCCGTGTTGGAACTGACCTTACCACGGGACTTTCCCGTATGTCCTCCAGCGTCCGTGAGATCACGGTCAACGACCGCCTGCGGCTTCTGCATGACTTCTATCGCCCCGGCGAGGAGCAGCTATTCCGGTTCAATTTGGAGGACACCATGCGAAGGGGCCACGACTTCCGGGACTGCATCGCCCCGGACTGTATTTCCTTTCAAAAAAATCACTATGAGTTGGGCGATCATGTGGGCCGTACCCTGTTCCTGCGGGAGTATGCCAGCTTTATCTCTGACGCGATGATCACGGAGCTGATGGACTATCCCCGGAACATGATGCTTTCCATTGACATTATTCCTGTGGCGATGGACGAAGCAGTGAGCGATATTCGCAAGCGCATTATGTCCGTGGAATCGGATATTACCCGCTGGCAGCAGCGGCAGAATCAGAGCAACAATTTTACCGCCAATATCCCCTATGACTTGGAGCAGATGCGGAGCGAAACGAAGGAGTTTATGGACGATCTCATGAGCCGCGACCAGCGCATGATGCTGGCTTTGGTGACGCTGACGCACCTGGCAGATAACCTCGAACAGCTCGATCAGGACACCGAGGCTCTGCAAGCCATTGGGCGGGCACGTGGCTGTCAATTCAATATTCTGCGCTATCAGCAGGAGGACGCGCTGAACACGGTGCTGCCCCTCGGCTTAAAGCGCATTGACGCCACCCGTACCCTGACCACGGAATGTACTGCCGTTCTCATGCCGTTCAAATCGCAGGAGATCCAGGACGCGGGCGGTATTTACTACGGCGTCAACGCCGTATCGCATAACCTCATCGTCTGCAACCGCGGAAATCTGCTCAACGGCAACGGTTTTATTACCGGCGTTTCCGGCTCTGGTAAGTCGATGGCAGCCAAGCAGGAGGTCTCCGCGCTGGCGCTCTCCACCGACCATGATATTATCATCGTGGACCCGGAGCGTGAATATGGGGAACTGGTCCGAGCGCTGGGCGGCGAGGTCATCACCATCTCCGCCTCTGACCCAAACGGCTGCCACATCAACGCGCTGGATTTGTCCGAGGGGTATGGCGATGGCAGGGAGCCGTTGGTGATGAAGTCTGAGTTTATCATGTCACTGTATGAGCAGCTCATGGGCGCGGATAAGATCGAGCCGCAGGAGAAGTCTATCATTGACCGCAGCGTGGGAAACATCTATCGGGAATATTTGAAAAGTTATCAGGGACAGCCGCCCACGCTGAAGGACCTCTATGATGACCTGATGAAGCAGGTCAACCCGGAGGCGCACCGTATCGCACTGGCGTTGGAGCTGTTCACGGTGGGCAGTCTGAATGTTTTTTCCCACCAGACCAATATCAACACAAAAAGCCGCATTCTCTGCTTTGACATTCAGGACTTGGGCGAGAATCTGAAATCGGTGGGCCTACTGGTGATGCTGGACGCCATTTACAACCGCGTTATCCAGAACCGCAGAGAGGGAAAATACACCCATGTCTACATCGACGAGATCTATCTATTTTTCGCCAACGGGAGCGGCAGCGGACACAGCATTACCAATTACAGCAGCGAATTTCTCTATAAGTGCTGGAAGCGGTTCCGCAAATACGGCGCGATGCTCACCGGCATTACACAGAATGTGGAGGAATGTCTGCTGTCCAATACGGCGCGGATGATGTTTGCAAACTCTGAGTTTCTGCTGATGCTCAATCAGGCTACCACCGACCGGGAGCAGCTTGCCCGTCTGCTGGGGGCATCGGATACGCAGATGAGCTATGTGGACAATGCGCCTGCCGGTCATGGACTCATCAAGGTAGGCGGAGCCATCGTGCCTTTCGCCAATGAGCTGCCCAAAAATACAGAACTGTACCGCCTAATGTCAACCCGCCCCGGTGAGGACTGACGCTATGCGGGACTTGAAGATCAAACCCGGCATGGACACGCCAAAGGCAAAGTTGAAGAACCCCGCGCCTAAAGACGCGGATTCCCTTCTGAAACAGCACATGGACAAGCGGCAGCGGGAAAAGGAGCCGGAAAGCCGCGATCCCGTGCGTTACGCCACCGACCGCGTGGAGAAAAATATGCGCCGTGGCGCATCTGGGGCGGCGGATGCCTCGCGGCGTATGATAAAGCACTACCGAGGAAAGCTGCGACAGGGTAAAGAGAATGCGATAAGAACTCACAGCACGACAGAACCGACAGATATGGGGATTGGTTCAGGAAGCGGCTCTATCAATGCACCAATGGGATATGACTCCTCAGCCCAACCCGCTGCACGAAACGGAGCCGGAAATCAGACCACTTCTCCGCAAAATCGCGGAGGTCCAAAAAGCGCAAATGCCGCCCCGCAGGAGCGTGGGCGGCAGAAAGCCATACAGGACGCAAAAGCCGCCTATCGGCGGAACCTTGCCGAGAAAAGAACAGCAGAGCGGCACATTGTACCGCCACCGTCCGACCGTGGAGGTACAATGACCCCTCCGCATAAAAGCAATCAGGGCGCATCGGTCAAGGGCGGTCCTGCCCCAAAGAGCGGACAGGTCATGACCAAGGCCACGCGCATCATGCGTGTTCGACCAACTGACCACGCAGCGCCGAACAATGCAATTATCACGCACCGCGCAAGGGCGGCGGCACAGAGAAAGGCACAGCAGACAATACTCCAGACATCCGTAAAGAACGGAGGCAGTGGGGCAAAAAAGATGGGCGGCGCAATGGTGCAGGCGGTACAGACGATTGGGAGAGGTATCGCGTCCGCCGCAAGTTCCATCGTGGCGGCGGGCGGCGGAGCGGTGGTGCTGGTGCTGTTCCTGATGGTAATTCTCGTGGCGGCAATCGTGGCGTCCCCCTTCGGTATCCTCTTTTCCAACGAGAGCCGGGAGGCGGGTGTTGTGCCGATCTCCGCTGCGGTGGCGCAGGTCAATTATGAGTATAACGAGCGGTTGGAGGAATTGCAAACAGCGGACAGCTACGACTCCATCTCCGTGACCGGGCAGTCTGCCGATTGGGTGGAGGTGCTGGCGGTGTTCGCGGTGAAGGTGGCAGGCAGTAACGATGCGGATGCCGCGGACGTGGCCACCATGGATGCCGACCGCATCGCTCGCCTGAAAGCAGTCTTTTGGGACATGACCGCAATCGCAACGGAGGTGGAAACGATCAACCACCCCGGCAGCGGTGATGACGATGGCTGGACGGAGCGAAACCTCTATATCACCATTACCGCAAAAACGGCAGAGGAAATGAAAACCGCGTATCACTTCAACCGCAATCAAATTGCGGCGCTGGAGGAGCTGCTGGAGCAGCGGGCGCTTCTGCTGGAGTTGTTGGAGGATGTGTACTCCGTCAGCGGGGACACGGCGGCGCTGATCCGCAATCTGCCGGAAGATCTATCGCCGGAGCGCGAGGCGGTGGTGCGCACCGCCTGTTCTCTTGTCGGCAAGGTGAATTATTTTTGGGGCGGCAAGAGCCTTGTGTTCGGTTGGGACGCCCAATGGGGCGAGCTGCGGCAGGTCACTGCGGCAGGCAGCTCCACCACGGGGACCTACCGCCCCTACGGATTGGATTGCAGCGGCTTTGTGGATTGGGTTTTCTTCAATCAGTCCGGCGGCAGCTACATCATCGGCCACGGCGGCGGAGCCACCATGCAGCACAGCTATTGCACCGATATTTCGTGGGCGGATGCACAGCCCGGTGACTTGGTGTTCTACCCGGATAATTCCCATGTGGGTATTGTTGGCGGCAGGGGTGCAAACGGCGGATTGCTCATCATCCACTGTGCCAGCGGATATAACAATGTGGTCATTACCGACAAGGAGGGCTTTACCTCTGTCGGTAGACCACAATACTACGGCGAGTAGTTGAACAGAAAAGGCCCTACCCAGATATGGTAGGGCCTTGAGACTGTTTTTAAGATTATGGCTTATGGGTATTTTACTGAGCTTACAATCGGCAAGACAATTTAGAGGTTAGTTACCTGCATTTCTCTTGTCACGATACATTAGAAATTGGCGTAAAATAGCTGAATCCAGCCCATTTGCCATTTTCAAAAAATCCTGAGCTTTGGATTCCATAAGTCTTTGCGTTAGATGAAGCCGTGAGGACATCCTTGGCTCCACTGTCAAATAATCCTGCTCCACTATCGCCAGGGTTGCATTCGTAATTTCCTTCACACATATCCGTTAAAGGCGCATACGGAGAAAACTGGATAGAAATACCTGTTCTGGTAATTTTGCCTGTAGTCTCTCCAGATGTTGCTCCCAACATATAAACCTGTTTCCCAGCGATTGGGGTCGCCTTCGCCACGACAGGGAAAAATTCGCCGCCATACGGCGTGATTTTAGACCAATCGCCAGACAAAGTCCCAAAGTTGCACGTAGCACTTCCAATCTTCGTGCCCATAGTATCTTTTACATCAACTGTTCCGCTAAATCCGTGCCCCGCTGAATATGCTTTCGAAGCTGAAAGAGCAGGGCCGAGCGTATAATATCCATTTCCAATAAGAATTTTGCCACCCGTAAGATATCGTGTAGTAGATGCCTTTGCTGTAAAAGAAGCAGGATTTCCGCCATAAAGCGAGAAAGGCGAAGCGTTGTTATCCGTTTCATAGCCTACAGTCGAACGAATCACTTTATTACTGTCATCGATAAAATTCAGATAATCCGTCTTTCCACCGTGACTTAAAACTGCGGCCTTAATGGATTCAATATTATCGTCGCTATAGTCTTTTAGACTAATATCCACTTGATTTGTAATTTCGTTTGCATCAAGCATCATGATGCTATAATCAGACATATATCCTGTAAGGAAATTCTTTATGCGCTCCAACTCAGAAAGGGAGTACGTGACTGTGCGGTATTCCACGTCAATATCTTCGGGTGCCTTTTGAGCAAGCTGGGGCCTGAGAGATGTTGCCTTCTGAGACGCGATAACATTAACAACAAGCGTATCTCCTTCATAATAAAGGCCTCCAAACTCGTTCGACTTGTTGTTGCAAAATAGACGAATAAGTGTCTTATGATTATAAAAGGAGGTGTGCAGATAAAGTCTAGAAGGTGAGTCTAATGATTCAAAAAGAGTTCCTTCTAGAGAGTCTTATAGAAACTGATAAGAACTACTTACTTTGAAAGGAGCCCCTAAAATGAAAAAGCGTTTAACGTCATTACTCCTCGCTTTCGTTATGTGTATTGCTGTTTGCCTTCCTGTAAATGCTGCGGAGGCTGAGCCCAATTCCAGCAGGTTTACCTATTACACCGAGACAGATCCTAACTGGACATTTGCTTCGAGCTTTACAGTTACAGCAGAGGAGTCCAAAAGATTTCAGGATATGGAAGATGTAATTTGGGGTGTGCTCGGAAATATCGCAGGTGGTCAAATCGAAAAGACTGATAATATTACGGATATTGTCAGCACACTTATTCGGGAAAATAACATTGACAATGCAGATGCAGGAACATATATTTTTTCTTACAAGAACAAGATCCGCTATAAGAAGCACTTAGGGACCGGCAGGGTATATGTGGATTTAAGGCAGCAGATCGTAGAAATTAATTTTTCCAGCCCTGAGAAGTGCAACATCAGAGAGATTACTTATACTTTGCGCTAAGTAGCAGAGGTGTTGTTTTTAGAGTCTAAGGAAATGCAGGGGGGACGATATGTCTAATCGCTCATATAATACCTTGGCAGAGAAAAAAAGCGTACAAATTATAATTCTGATTTTCGCAATCTGCAGTGCTGTTTGGTTTGCCTTTTTTGCCCATAATTATAAAGAGATAATCATCTATTGCGTTATCGCTATCTGCCTGCGGGAGTTCTATGCCAAGCCGTATTCAATTTTGGAAGAGAAGCAAGCCCCTCAGTTTGTCAAGTTTAAGAAAGTTTTTCGGACGATAGGGTTTATTGCTGTTATTCTTCCGTCGTCTTTGGGCATCATGTTTGGTGACAGTGTATCATTTAGGTATGGTTCTCCGCTTACGGTTCTCTGCTCGCTATACGTAATTGATGAGGTTTTAGCACTTATCCTTTTCTACAAACCCGAGATGGCCGCCGAGGACGAGAATGAGATTAATAGATAGTAGATCTATATTATACGGGTGATAAGACGGAACCTGAGCAAACTACGATTTGAAAAATATAAGGAAAGGCTCTCATATCGGAACATCGATATGAGAGCCTTTCGGCTTATCAAGAAACCGCGCTACCTAATAGTTTCTTGACAGATAAAGCTATATTGTTTTCGGATTAGATGTTCTTAAAAGAAGAATACTTTGTTGCAAAATGTCAAGGAAATTGTCTTTATATTATGAAAGCAGAGAAGTTGTGATTTTATGAAGTGAAGGTGAGACCGATGGGTTACAATTAAATCTCCGCTGCATAGAAACATTGAATTGCTATAAAACCGGCTATTATGGTTAAAGACCATTTGTCCCTAACAAAAACCGATATATCAATCATGAATATCTGAAAGGGAGAATATAATGAAAAAGCGTTTTTTGAGTATCAGGTGGATAGCCTTGATCCTTCCAAACGCGTCGTTGTTGACCGATGGTCTTGCTTAAAGTATGAGCTGTACGAATCTGAGAACTCGACAACTTTAAAGGATAGTTCCGAATTCATCCTTCATGAAAAATAACTCAGGTGGCATTATGAACACAATTCTTCAACTACATTCCAAAGTGGTAACTTCGGTTATCCTTATAACATCAATTGTAGGACTCCTGATATCAATCTATGATCCATTACCAGAATACTACGGAACGGCAGTCTCAGTTGCTATTTGGGTATTCTCCTTGTGGGTGCTAAAGAGGATTCGCAACTTTTATATCGCCGGCAAGGAAACAACGACAATTGAAAAGAAATTCGATTTTGTCGCTTTCTTTGTGTGCTTTCCGGTTGTTACTTACCTTGCACCCCAAATTAGCAGTTATCAGATCGATGGAGTTACTTCAGGGTGTTTTGGCATTCAGTTGGTTTGGTGCCTCAAATTGCTCTATATTCAATTCCATGATCCTGAAGGCAATACACCTGAGTAATGTTAAATGTCTGTAGGAGTCACTGATGTGATAGAGCTTCGTAGATATAAGACGGTAGGAATTTAAAACTGCAACACGAACCGATATACGAAACAAAACGATATTCTGTAGTCGTAACATCTTTCTTGAATATAGCGTCAAAAGAAGAATTGCAGACCTTCTGATTTGTTGTTGCAAAATTGAGAAATGAATGTCTTTTAATAATAAGAGGAGGTGAGTCTAATGATTTAAAAAAGTGCAAGTATTAGAGAAAAACAATAAGAACTATTTGCTTTGAAAAATGCAACCCAAAGCATGAGGCAATAAAAATGGTGGAGGTGAAAAAATGAAAAAAATTCTCCTTGTAATTGTCTTCCTATTTGCTGTTTTGTGTGTGACTTTTTGGGGAAACAATAATGCCCTCGGAAGTGATAGATTTGAAGCAACAGATTTAGAAGATGCCGTCATTGGGAGCGGAGAGGTAACAACATATATTGTGACTAAACCAAGATAAGGAGAGAAAGAAATGAAGAAACGTGTGCTTTCTATAATTGCATTGATGTGCTGCATTTTGGAGACTTTTTGCATGCCGGTAGGTGCAACAAATTTAGACCAAGATGAAGCGGAGATAATTGCGACGGAGGAGTTTGTTGTTTATATGACAGATCAAACGAGGTCGGCGTCAGAAACAACGGTAGTATATCCTGTCAATGTAAGAACTAATATTTTGTATCTTAAAAGTAAGGGACTGGGATTTCAGATAATTGCAACTGCTGAAGTTCCAATTCTAGATGGATTGAATGGCTTTGTCGAATATAATACGTCGATAGACCCTGATCACGGGAGCGTAGTGCCGTATTCTGAAAGCAATAATACGCCTGGTAGAACAGTTACATGGATCGATTATACAGGGAATAAGTACGATTCCGGAGTGAAAATTACTGCTACTTTTTCAGGGGTTGTTAGCGCAGATGCGAAATATTTAGGCCAGGAAGTGCTTGTTAATGGCCCATATACTCAAACCGCTACGGCTACAATTCCTTAAAGGCCTAAGCAAAGAGCAAATTTGAATGCTGAAGTTGGTCGGAGTCGGTGAGGAAACTAATTCCTTGGACACCACAGTTACCTCATTCAATTCAACATTTCAAATACAATGGATTCTAAGAGTAATTTGTCCGAGTAATGTTGCGATTAGCGTGAGTCTCTAATGTGCCGAAGCTGATGGCATATAAAATCGCCCTGTCAGCGTAAATACTGGCAGGGCGATTGTCATTACTGCGGCGTTATTAGCATTCCATAAAAGTTTTGAGAGGAGCACTTTCCAAGCTCGAATTTTGCCAATTCCAATCAGAAAAGGCATGTTGGAACATCAACAAAAAATTATGTATGGCTTTTTTTAGAAAGTGTCAGAGCGGCTCGCCTTGCGCGAGTCAGCGCCATACGCGCGCTTTCCGGTTTTACATTGAGATCACTGGCAATTTCAGCGTAGCTCTTTTCTAAAATATATCGGCTACTGAGCAAAAATTTAGTCTTATCGTCGAGCTCATCCCAAATTTTTGCGAAAGAGTTGATTTCCTCGGATTTTAACAGGATGACTTCGGGGTCGGAGTCATGATCGTCATCAACATTGCTATTATCAAATTCGTCGGCAAGAATCTCTTTTCGTCGGCTGATATTTCGAATATAAGTCAGAGCTGCATTTCTTGCGGATGTTGCAATGTAGGAGGTAAGCACTTTGGCTGGCATAGGACGCAGTGTATCAATGTTATTAATAAGCTGAACGATGACGGTCTGAAAAATGTCATCCTTAGACCAGGGATCGTTTAGTATTGAACCGATTTCGTGATATATGAGCCGTTGATAGGAGAAAAAAATGTTCTCCATAAAATCTCGATCACTTTCGTTTTCGATCGCTAGGATACTTGCTGGGATTGGAATCATTTGCTGTCACCTGTTTTGCTATATGTGTCGATCATTTGCCGGACTTCCATGTCAGAGATGATTAGGCTAAGCGCAACCTGACGGTTAGCCGGTAATTTAGCAAATGATGCCATCACATCGCCAAGAGTCTTTTGGGCGGTGACGGTTTGCTGCAACATATCGACAGGGAGATTAGATGAGGTGCGACCGAGCAGGTAGTCAGTTGTGACATGAAAGAAGTTTGCAAGAGCAATGACCTTATCAACATCCGGGAGGTGCACACCGTTTTCATAATTTGAAATTGTTCCAGAGGAAACACAGAGAATATCACCAAGTTCCTTTTGAGTTAGCCCCTTATCTTGCCGCAATTCGGCAATGAGTTCTCCCAAATGAGCCATATAAGCCACTCCTCTAAGAAATTGCACTTGATGTTTGAATTATATATTTTCTGATTTCTTATCGGCTTATATTTTAGGAAAAGAATTGAAATTGTAATATTTACGTGTTATAAATTAGATTTACCATAGTTTTTGAAACGAATGGTTAAATGGGGGAGCAGCGCGGGGCTAAGTGCCTGTTGCGACTATTTATAGATATTGTCTTATCAATAATAGAGAGAAAGGTTGAGGCTCAGAGGAGCGAATAGGGGTGAGTCGCACGATGAATCACAGCTTGAGTGATAGGGCAGCACCAACGAGTCAGGAGTTTATCACGCAGATATACAAGAAGTATGATCGGCTGATGCTTTTCACAGCAAAGAAGTACCTGATGGATATACAGGAATGTGAGGATTCTGTTCAAGAGAGCTTATTGAAACTTATGAGTCGGATCGAATTGCTTCGCACATTAGAAGAACCGGTATTGACCAGCTATGTTGTAACTACTGTACGCAATACGGCCATCAATATATTGCGGCGGCAGAAGAGAGATGCCCAGAATATAACATCATTTACAGAATCGGTCGAAGAGAGTATCATAGAGCCTGATTCTATAATTGATATTATTATGGATCGAGAAGCCAAGAGAAGTTTGCGCGAGGCGATTGATGAGTTGGAAGCGAATGAACGGTTACTGCTCGAAGGAAAATATTTTCTTGGATATGATGACAGGCAGTTGTCAGAGTTGCTATCCTGTGCGCCGGGGAGTATTCGAATGAAACTAACTCGAGTCAGAAGAAAGGTATTATGTTCGATGCAGGAGAAGGGGGGAGCTTAGAATGACCCATCATGAAAAGCTGGTAGAACGATATGAAGATGCTTTGTTCGCATTGATGATGGAAGATGTAGCTGAGACGGAAGGCGAAAAGCTGCAGGAGCTTAATGAACAGCTTAAACGTAATCCGGCGGCAGAAATACCCAAAGAGCTGGATGAACGCTGTATTCGCACAATTAGGACTGAATTCGGAAAGAAAAACTTTAGATCTGCGAGGCGTGGAGCGGTGCGAGTTTTTAGAGTGATCTCGGCAGCTACTTTGATTATGATGCTGCTATTTACCACGGCGTTTGCAGCATCTCCGTCATTCCGCACGCAGACGCTAACTGCTCTTGTGGAAATGTTTGATGACCATAGTGAGATCCGCTTTAGCGGTACTACTAATGGTGCAGAAACCCACAAGATGAGTATTTTGTGGATGCCAGATGGTTACCAAATAGGGCTTGAAGAGTTTGATGAGAGCAGAATGATTATTAGTGCAGAGGGGGAAAACGGCGAAAGCCTTAATGTTGCGGCTACGGCTATTTCCGAGAGTCGGTCATATAGTTTTGATACTGAAGGAGCGACCGAAGAACCTGCCACGGTTCGGGGTAACGAGGCTGTTGTTTACCAAGTAAAAACTGAGGACGAAGATAAGGTAACTGTGCTTTGGACGGATATAGAAAAAGGCTGGATTGTTAGAGTTACAGGATATAACATTTCGAAAGAAGATATGCTCCGCATTTCGGAGAATGTCGAGATCCGATAAAAAGGAAGAGAAATTTTTCTCTCCCTTTTTATTTTTTATGTTGCACTTGCTGTATGGCGGCGTCTATTGTTCCGGGCGCTGCAAAAATAGACAAAATTTGGAGGTCAAAATGAGATTTAGAAGATTAGTGACTATTATGTTGACGCTGAGTGTGGTAGCGTCGTTAATGGCCTTGCCTGTGGCTGCGATTGACTATTCGGATGTGGTTGCTCCGCTATACATTGGATTGGAAGATGTCACCGCTGATCTTGCTATTAGCAGTAATGGCTACGCGGATTGTAGCGGAGCGGCCTATGTCCGGAGTGGGTATAGCGTAACTGTTGTGATGGAATTACAGCAAAAGAATGGTACATGGCAAACGATCAAGACGTGGTCTAAGAGTGGGAGAAGTGTATCGCTGAATGAGTCGTATAGAGTTTCGAATAAGTATAACTACCGTGTAGCTGCTACGGCGAAAGTTTATAATTCGAGTGGAAGCCTTGTAGAAAGTAAGACTTCGTATTCTGGCGAAGTCTACTATTAATAATAAGACCCTATAAGTAAGTGGATTTAGAGCGATTCTAAATTACAAAATGCTGCGCTCAATTTAATTAGTAAAAAGGCCTTGGGGTAACCAAGGCCTTTTTGCTAATTGGAATCTTTTAGGTATGAGGCCTGTGTCGTTTTACCTTGCGAAAAATCCTATAGGCACTCTTTCCGACGGCTAATTTTGCCGTTGGAAAATTTTTTTGAAAATTTTTGCCGAAACTTTGCCAAAACCGCACCTTCCATTCGGGATAGAAGCGAAAGGGGAAGAAAGCCGACCTCTCGGTGCATGAGAGGAGGTGAACGACTCTTGGAGCTGACACCATCCCAAAAGAAAACCGTTAGACATCAGTTCGACAGCTTTTGCAGGAAGGTTCTGCGCGAAGAAGCCCGCGATTATGAGCGTCATATCGCGTGGCGTTCCAACCATGAGGTATCCCTTTCGGAGCTGTTAGAGGAGCAGGAGCGCCAAATGTATGTGCTGGACGAGTATCCGTCCGAGCAGACGCATTTTCATGTGCAGGGCTATGATGTGGCAATCGAAAACGAAGATCTTGCCAATGCCCTGACGGAGCTGCCGGATGATAAGCGTGACATTGTTCTGCTTGCGTATTTCCTTGATATGACCGATCAGGAAATCGCGGACAAGCTGGACATGGTACGCCGTACCGTGCAATACAAGCGCGCTCAGTCCCTCAAGGAATTGAAAAAAGAAATGGAGGTTAATGAAGATGGCGCGCAATCTGAGTAATGCCGCTGCATCTCTGCTGCCTTACTCGACCATCGAAGCGGCAGCGTCCGGCAATGTGGACGCGATCAATGCTGTGCTGAAGCACTATGAGCGTTATATTGCGGCTCTGGCAACCAGAACCCTGTATGACGAAAACGGTGTTCCGCACCTTTGCCTCGATGAAGAAAAGGTATGCAGGATGCGAACCAAGCTGATTACCAAGATTCTTGACTTCAAGGTAAACAAAACAGCCTAAAAACCCATAGCAGCCCGCGCAGGAGCGTGTCCCCCTTTCCACGCTTCTGCAACGGGCTATTCGTGCATCCGCGAGGAAAGGTTCTTATCGCCTGATGGGAGCCTTTCCCGGCTGATCCACAGCCAAATATCACACGCGCCTGAAAGCGCGGATATGCTGCACCTTGAAAAATTCATAGGCAACCGGATAACGAACCCGAATGAAGCACAGCCCGGCAAATGGCGCGCCATGATCCACACAGAAAGGAAACTTTGGGTGAGCGATACAGCCAGTTTGCAGATGCAAGTGGCACCGCATTTGGCAACGACCTTCATTCGGATAATGATACTCCCGCGTTGAACGCCCTCAAAGCATTGCGCGGCGCACCCATCAGCATGGGCCGGGGTGAGATTCCCGTGGGCGGCTGCCAGCCGCCATCCGGTTTTGTCACTTTCATTAAATCAACAGTAATTATAGGAGGTAGTCATGCGAAAAAATGCAATTCGTTTCATGCTAAATGAATACCCTGATGTAATGTCTATTGATGAGATGTGCAGAGCTTTGTCAATTGGCAAAAAGACTGGATACAAGCTATTACAGACTGGCCAGATTCGTTTCTTGAAAATAGGCCGCGCATATCGCATTCCCAAAATCAATTTGTTGGAATATCTGCAAGTAATCCGACCGGAATGAAAAGGGCCTTTCTTATCTAAGACTGTGTTTTTTGCAGTGCCGGGTGACAGGTGATACTATAAGGAGGCCGACAGCAGAAATCCTATGGCCTCCGATTTGTGTGAAAGGAGGATTAACATGGTAGCGGGCCATCTGCACGAGAAAAATGGCTATTATTACATCATTCTAAACCTGACAGATTCAGCAGGAAAAAGAAAGCCCAAATGGATCTCGACAGGCTTAACGATCAAGGGCAATAAAAAACGCGCAGAACAGATGCTCATGGAAGAACGGAGAAAATATGCCAATGCCAAGACTGGTGATGATGTGCTATTTGCAGACTTCATGGAACAATGGCTTGAGATTGTAAAATCAACCGTCAGCATACCGACTTATTCTTCGTATGTAAATGCTGTGAAGTCAATTATTGCACCATACTTCCGAAAGAAGAAAATACTCTTACGGGATTTGCAGGCACATGACATTCAAATGTTTTATCAGGAGCAATTACAGCGGGTAAAGGCGTCGTCTGTGATTCATTATCACGCAAATATCCATAAGGCGCTCAAATACGCCGTCAAGAACGATATGATTCCGAGCAATCCCGCCGACAAGGTTGAGCGGCCAAAGCAGGACAAATTTTACGGCAACTTTTACGATAGGGATGAGTTGAACAAACTCTTTGAAGCCGTTGCAGGCACAAAATTGGAATTGCCGGTTCTTCTCGGTGCATTTTATGGCTTGCGTCGAAGTGAAATCGTTGGCTTAAAATGGAGCGCCATTGATTTTGAGCAAAACACCATTACAATCAGCCATACCGTAACTTCTTGCAATTTGGATGGTAAATGTGTAATCGTTGCAAAGGATACGACAAAAACAAAGTCCAGCCGTAGAACGCTCCCGCTTGTACCGTACTTTCATGAAAAGCTGCTTGCGGTAAAGGCTCAACAGGAAAGAAATCAAAAGCTATGTGGACGTTCCTATAACAGAGAATTCCTTGAATATATTTGCGTAGATGATATTGGGGATCGGTTCAAGCCGAACTATATTACATCACAGTTTCCTAAGCTGCTGGAACGGAACGGCTTCCGCAAAATCCGCTTTCATGATCTCAGACATAGCTGTGCGAGCCTCCTGCTGGCCAGCGGTGTCCCCATGAAACATATTCAAGAATGGTTAGGGCATAGCGACTTTTCAACCACAGCAAATATCTACGCGCACCTTGATTACTCATCAAAGCTCACATCTGCAAGCGCAATGGAAAGTAATTTCCATCTTGGAGCATGAAAAAGGAGCCATCAACTAAAGTTGATAGCTCCTGTGGCGGAGGGCGTGGGATTCGAACCCACGGGTCGGCTCAACACCGGCCAAACGATTTCGAGTCGTTCTCGTTATGACCTCTTCGATAGCCCTCCAAATATGTCAATCCCTATTCTATCCTAAATCCTTGAAAAAAACAAGGTCAGGAATAGGATAGAAAAACAGGATAGAACAAGCAAAAATATGAACTTCAATAAAAGCCGTTGAGTGCTTGAAACACAAGGGATTGGAGATTTTGTGGTGGCTCTAACGGGAGTAGATTTCGAGTCTGATCTCTTTGGCCCACTTCGTTACCACTTATCGGCGTATATAATTTATCCACACAAGTCAAAGGAGAAATTATATATGGTAAGTGGTCATTTAGCAGTCAAGAAAAATCGATGGTACGCTATTCTGTGTTTACGTCATCCAGATGGACGCAGATACGATAAATGGATAGCAACCGGATTGTCTTATCCTGGAAATAAGCGGAAAGCCGAAGCTATGCTAATAGAATTGCGTCGACAGTATTTCAACTCCCATATATGGAATGCGGCAACACTGCTTTCCGATTACATACCTAGCTGGCTCAAGAATCGCCAAAAGGAGATTTCTGAAACAACATACAGCTCATATCTTCAAATCACAAATGAAATCGTTCGCTACTTCTCGAATCAAGACATTCGTTTGAGTCAAATAAGTCCCCATCATATTGAAACTTATTATCAAACACTATACGAAAGAGGGCTAAAGTCCAATTCCGTATTACACCATCATGCGCTGCTTCATAAGGCTCTCGCAGATGCAAATCGAAAGGGGCTGATTGCTGAAAATCCGATGGAAAAAGTCCAACGCCCGGCAAAGGGTAGTTATATTCCGCATCCTTATACAGCCGAAGAAATGAGAAGATTATTTGCCGCTCTGCAAGGCCACTATATGGAAGTGCCTATTAAACTTGCTGCTTACTACGGCCTGCGTCGTAGTGAGGTTCTGGGGCTGCGGTGGCAAGCAATCGACTTTGAGCAAGAAACGATTTCCGTTGAACATACCATTTGTGAAGTTTCCCAAGCAGTTTCCAATCAGAAAATTATAGGACGAGATACTGTAAAGCAGAAATCCAGTAATCGTACACTTCCAATGACTCCGAACATAAAGGCACTTCTGCTCGAGTATCGCGGCAAACATCGCCAACAAAATGAACGCACCGCTACCGATTACTTATTTACCGATGATTCCGGGAATGTGATTCGTCCCGGACACATCTCTTATGCATTTCAAAAAATCCTGAAGGAAAACGACCTGCGCCGTATCCGATTCCACGATCTCCGCCATAGCAGTGCAGGAATACTAATATCCAACCGCGTACCACTGGTGGAGGTACAGCAATGGCTCGGCCATAGCACAATCCGTATTACAGCAGACCTATATACGCATCTTGAATACGAAATCAAAAAACGAAGTGCCGCGGTGATGAGCGACATTCTATTTCATCATATGGAGGGTTCAACGAATGAAACGAATTGAAGAACTATTGTCCACCGCATCGCCACAAGAACTTTCACGGGCCAAAAGGCTTTTGCAAAGCAACCAGTTCCTGAGCGCAAAATTCATAGATGACGCTGGTATACAAACCTTCGAAGCAATGATCACATATCGCAATGGAATTCTCATGCCTTACTTCATGGTGGGCGATGACCATGCTTTGGTTTGCCAATGCAGCAATCATGCCGGGTTGTGTGTTCATAAAATCGCGCTGTTGCTGGCTGCCAAGTGTATGCTGGAAGAAAACTGCCCGGATTACCACACAACTCTCAAGCAAAGAACTGCAAACGCGATAGATCATGGTATACGAGAGATCTTAAAGAAACCCTGATTGACCAACAATCCTTTCCTGGGATTGAAGCCAGATAATCAATAAACGACGGAATGTCAGATAAACTTTGAGGGTTTGGCTGCAAGAAAGTTTTCAGCGATTACAAAGGGATAATCTATGGTGGAAACTGCATATCCTAACCACAGGTGATGATGCTATGAAAAAACAAATTGGAAGGTATACGCCTTCTGGATCGTCCTGATGGAAGCGGTCGGTGCACTCTCCGGATGGCTGACGCGAAAAGGTGTCAAAGTCTACAACGCAACTGTCGAGCAGCCGCCATTGTCTCCGCCGAGCATTGTGTTCCCCATCGTTTGGGGAATTTTGTTTGCCCTCATGGGTATTGGGGCCGCGCGGATCTATCTGGCTCCGGCGTCCAATGCCCGGTCACGCAGCCTTCTGCTGTTTTTTGTGCAGCTGGCATTCAATTTCTTCTGGAGCATTATCTTCTTTAATTTGCAGGCTTTTGGATTTGCTTTCCTTTGGCTGATCGCGTTGTGGGTTTTGATCCTGCTGATGATTTTGTCCTTCCGGAAAGTGGATAAACCGGCTGCATGGCTGCAAATGCCCTATCTCCTCTGGGTGACCTTTGCCGCATACCTGAATCTCGGGGTGTGGATGCTCAATTGATAACTGAATCAGAAAAAAAGCGATGAGTCCATGTGACCCATCGCTTTTTTGATACGCAAACGCAAATTTACCTGCATTGCCGCATAGTCTGTACCAATTCATGAAGGAGGTGTGCCATGAAAGCACAGGAACTAATAGTAAGTTGTTTTTACAATGACGATGGAGAGTCCATTCAGGACTTGCTATATTCATCCTTTGCTGCCTTCCTCAAGCGGGAGCTTGGAAAATTTGCGCCCGCGCAGGAGCATCCTGTATGATAGACGGGATGAATGGCCGCTTATCTCAGGAGGTTAGAGTATGTATCAAGAGATAAGCAACCCTATGGATTATCATGTGGCATTATACATCAGACTATCAAAGGAGGATGAGAGCGAAGGACCATCGCAGAGCGTGACCAATCAGAAGTCTCTTTTAGATGAATTTGTCCAAAAGCACCGTTTACAAGTTTATGACACCTACATTGACGATGGCTGGAGCGGAACCAACTTTGACCGTCCGGATTTTCAGCGAATGATCGGCGATATTGAGGCCAAGAAGGTCAACATGGTCATTACCAAGGACCTGAGCCGACTGGGACGTGACTACATCATGACCGGTCACTACATGGAGCGGTACTTTCCAGAGCATCGGGTGCGCTACATTTCCCTCTTGGACGGTATTGACACCGGCGTGGAGTCCAGTGCCAATGATATTACGCCCTTCCGCGCCATTATGAACGACATGTATGCCAAGGACATTTCCAAGAAGATCAAGTCCGTCAAGCGGGATAAGCAGCGCAAGGGGCAGTTTATCGGCGGCAAACCGGTATATGGCTACAAAATGCACCCGACCGAAAAGAACAAGATCATCATTGATGAGGAGGTTGCGCCCATAGTGCGGCGGATCTTTGCCATGGCGCTGGACGGCGTTAGCTGCCGCCAAATTGCCGCTATGCTGAACGAGGAGGGCGTCCCTACACCGGCCACCTACTGTGGCTGGAACATGGGTCGCAAAGGACCCTATGCGGGGCTTTGGAGCAGCGAACGTATTTCCGATATGCTGCAAAATGAGACCTACATCGGCAATATGGTGCAGGGGCGGCAAGTGAAGATCAGCTACAAGTCTAAGAAGTGTTTGCATCAAGATCGTAATAATTGGGTTGTGGTTGAAGATACCCATGAGCCGCTGATTGACGCTGAGAGTTTCCGCAAGGTGCGGATGCTGGTGAACAGCCGCAAACGCACCCGAAGCCGTACCTACGATTTTCTGTTGAAGGGCTTGATTTTCTGCCACGAATGCGGTTATCCCTTGGGCGTGCTGAATCGCCCCAACGCCAAGGGAGAAGAAACACTGTATTTCGTCTGCCGTACCTATCAGCGTTTTACCAAGAACAGTGCCTGCACCACACATTATATCAAGGAAAGAACGGTAACGGACGCAGTGATTGCCAAGGTTCGAGAGGTCTGCGAAGACTATTTGACCGCGGAAGCATTGCTTCCCGCTGCGGAAAAGGCGGTGAAGGAGGCGTCGCAGGAGAGCAAGACGGCGGCGGAGATCAGCGCTCTGCAAAATAAGAGTGCCAACCTTACAGAGCACCTTGACCGAATGTACACCGACCGTCTTTCCGGTTTGTTGCCGGAGGAGGACTTTCAGCGTATCTTCACCCGTATCAAGGACGAACGGGCGCAACTGGAAGAACGAATCAAGGAGCTTCAACAGCAGCAAAAGAACCCTATCAGCCAAACAGAGCGAGCAAAAGATTTGGTACAAAGATACCTTGATACGGCATATGCCAACCGGGAATTGCTGGTGAGCCTGATCGAGCGGATCGAGCTGACGGCGGACAGGGAGATCATTGTCAAGTTTCGATTTGCAGAGCTTCAGCAGGCGGGATAAATCTAGCCATATCAGTGGTTTGCGCCGTTATGAGCGGCGCGATTTTCAAGACGAAATCACTTACAATAGTTCCCGCGCTATGTATCGCGCATCGAAAAGCGCGCGCTGCAAAAGCTGGAGGAAGCCCTCGGTGAACGGGAATAAAAAACGCGGGGCGCATTAGCGCCCCGCGTCCGCTCAGGGGATGAGCGGAAGAGAGAAAGAGAAGAATATCATCAGAGAATCGTGCCGCCACCGAGCACGGTGTCGCCATCGTACAGCACGACGGCCTGACCCGGTGTGATAGCGCGCTGCGGCTCGTCGAAGA
>ERZ791573.315-NODE-315-length-29721-cov-86.257804_pt1 | contig 29721 bp, 30 predicted proteins | sample MGYA00509971_ERZ791573 | MGnify/ENA primary metagenome ERZ791573 (study PRJEB30046, sample SAMN00791921) | human gut metagenome | study: EMG produced TPA metagenomics assembly of the A metagenome-wide association study of gut microbiota in type 2...
TTTGCCGTAACGTCTTCATTCATATATAGATACAGAGCCTTCCGCAGGTGTCAGACAATGGCACATGCGGAAGGCTTTGTGCGTTTCAGGCATCCTGACGCAGATGTGTTGGCACACTGCCAATGATGCTATTGGCAAGCAAATAGATGCCGCTTGGTGGATAATACTGCCGTATAGTGGTAATATTTGGATGAGACATGTTAAATGCCTAACTTTGCACAAAAAGTAAATAACAAAAAGAAGTAAAATATGAAAAAGAAAATTACACAATTCAGACGGCTCATCACGACGCTTCTGCTCGTGACGGCAATGGTGATGCCCTCCGTGGCGTGGGCGTGGACACAACCTGGAGGCGAAGGAACAGAAGCCAATCCTTATCAGATTAGCAATTTTTCTGAACTCTACTGGTTTGCAGAACATGTAAATGCCGGCAATACGACTGCCTGCGCAGAGCTTACGGACGACATCTACGTATATGGTGAGTGGACACCAATAGGTTCTTGCGGCCCATACACAGGTACATTCGACGGACAGGGACACACCATCAGCGGATTGAGGTTTTCTTCTGACACACAAGATTCTGGACCTTGGGGTTTTTTCCGCGGAACTGAAACCAACTCCGTGATACGCAACGTGGGTATCGAAAATTCTTCTTTCAATGGATGGATGGAGGTCGGCGGCGTGTGCGGAAGAAATGACGGAACCATCGAGAACTGCTATTTCACAGGTACAGTCAGTGGTCATCAATCTGTCGGCGGCGTGTGCGGAAGTAATAACGGAACCATCAAGAACTGCTATAACAACGGTTCTGTTAGCTGCTGTTCAAGGGGTGACATAGGCATGTACGGCGGCGTGTGCGGAATGAATTACGACTCTGGAACCATAGAGAACTGCTATAACACAGGCACAGTCAGTGGTTTTGATGAGGTCGGCGGCGTGTGCGGAAATAATATCGGAACCATCGAGAACTGCTATAACACAGGCGAAGTCAGTGGTAATGAATATGTCGGTGGCGTGTGCAACAGTAATGACGGCACAATAACCGGCTGCTACAACACCGGCGCAGTCAGCGGCAATGGTTCTAATGTCGGCGGCGTGTGCGTAGATAACTCTGGAACCATCATCAACTGCTACTACCTTAGCGGCACAGCCACTGGCGGTATAGGTAGTAATGATGTGGCGGGCTCGGCAGAGGCCAAGACCACCACGCAGTTTGCCAGTGGCGAGGTATGCTATCTGCTGAACGGCAGCAGGTCAGAGGGCACAGAGGAAAATCCTCTTGCGTGGTATCAGAATATCTCTTCTGACAGTCGCGATACATATCCAGTCTTGACAGGCACAGGGACAAACACCGTATATCAAGTAAAAATCCTTTGCGGCGGAACAGTTGATGCGGGCAAGACATACTCCAATACAAATAAAGATATAACCGTAGAGCATATCCTGCCAGAGTCCCCCGTTTTCGACTCTGACAAAAAGATATACTCTAAAATATGTCAGAGAGAAGGATGCGGAAAAGCTTTTTATTACTCCGATGCTGCCGGCACCATCGAAGCCACTCTCAATGCGGAAGAAACAGCCTTTGCTGTGGCCTCCTATACACTGACAGATGCTACTGCATACAACAGCGAGGCAGAGTTCACTGCCACCTCCTTGGCTTACAAACGCACGTTCTACGATGACAAATGGATGGCGGTATATGTGCCGTTCGCTATTGACTGCAGCCAGTTAGTGTCTGATTATGAGATGGCTACCATCAACAATTTCCATGAATACGAGCAAGAGGACGGAACGTACAAGGTGGTGCTCGAAGTGAAACGAGTGACCCAAGGCGGCACTATACCTGCTCTTACTCCTTGTCTCATACGCATGAAGACAGCTCCCGAGGCAAAGGTGGAAAAGACATTGACCTTCGCGAATGCTGCGTTTTCAGCAGCTGCCGACAAGAGCATCGACTGTTCAAGTGTCACTCGCTATTACCAGTTCTCTGGTACACTGAATGGCAAGACAGGACTGACTGCAGGTACGGACTTTGTACTCAATGCCGGAAAGTTATACAATACCTCCGAGAGTACCGTGCTTCTCCCTCAGCGCTGGTATCTCTCTGCCACCGACCGCACCAGCACTCCAGTTGAGACTGCCTCAATGTTGCGCAGCATCTCAATCAAAGTGATAGGCGATGGTGAGGCGACAGGCATAGAGGACATCCACGTCAATACGGAGTTGGATGCCGATGCATCAGACAGCACAGGCATCTACGACCTGCAAGGCCGCAAGATAAACAGCGAGCCGACCAAGGGAATGTATATCAAGAATGGAAAGAAGTATATCAAATAAATAATGAATGACTATGAAGAAGAAAGTATATATTAAACCCGAAATGAAGGTGTATGAGATTGAACCGGCTGTGATTCTGGCCAGTTCACCTGGTCAAGAAAGAGGTTCTCTCTATGATGATATTCCTTTTGAGAATGAGGTATGTGACAATCCAAGATAAAGGGAATACAGAACACATATTGTTTTACTCACAAGTTGGAGGCTGCAAGCGGCATAGTAAATGCCATTTGCAGCCTTCATTGTGTTTGTAGAAAAATAGCCCCAACTGCAAACCAAAACCAGCGAACTACAAACTAAAGTTGGCTATGGCATAAATAGTCGCTTGTTTTGCACTCCGAAAACAAAACAACAAGCGATTATGACAAAATTTGAGAAATTGATGCCTGTGTCACATATTGTCAAGGCATTTTGCAAAGCAATGAAAAGCCTCATTGAAGACGAGGTAGTGGTAAACGACATGGAGTGCCAACTGAAAGCAGAAATGGTGCGTGTGAGTGAGGAAATCCCAAGAATTATTTGTACGCTTCCACATGACTAATGGCAGGAAGGAACTGATGAGCTGCAATCTGCAATCGGTATTGAACCAACTTTATGAGGTTGGAATAGACTACTTCGTTCGCATACATTACTCGCATGCCGTCAATCTGTATCATATCAAGTCTCGAAGTGGCAATGTCCTTTTTGTTGGGAGAAAGGATTTGGCAGTGAGTTACCCTCAACCTTCTCAGGAATAATGATTTCACCAGAATAATTGCCATCTGTTTTAGGCATAAGAGCAGCCGTCTTAGCCTCAGTATCCAACAAATAACGAAACCCATCAATCACTTCAAATTTGGCTTCTTGTGCCATAGCACTACTTGCGTCATAAGCATCATGACAACAAGCATGACAAAGCCCTTAAAAGAGCTATGGGTTCCACATTTAATTCCAAGAACCCTTTTCTTAAAGTAAAATTTCTCATAATCTTATATATTAAATTACACTTTCTCTATATATAAGAGGCAAGGCCTCAACTACTATATCATTTTAGAAATATCCTTCCCCTATTTTAGGAATGACTTCAAATGTTGTCTCTTCGGGCAAAAATTCTTCTTTTCTATATTCTCCTTCAAAAGTACAACAATATTTCGAAACAAGCAAGAAAATCGGGAAAAAGTTTTAGAAAAAGTTATCAGGAAGTATTAGGGGAGGCTGGTATCATATATTGGCTCGCATCAGAACTGAAATTCAAAGTCACACTTCTCCACATTGCGCAACTTCTCCAGTTGCTCAGCCTTATGAGCCTTCAGTTTCTTTACCCATTCTGCCAGCTTGGGAGAAGAGCTCTTTATAACTATCGTTTCATTTACATGTACCATAAGCCTATAGATTAAAATCCGAATATTTTTAAAGCTTTTGCCCTTACAGGGCGTTGGTTTATATTTCATTAATACCCAGGGTGTTGCCCTGGGCTAGGAGCTTCTGCCCCTTCAGGGCGTGTGGGGCAAGCCGAAAGGGTGCAGCCGAAATATACACTACGCCTGAAGCGGCTTCAATTCTTCAATACCAGTTCTTATTTCCTCATTTTCTGAATTTCCTCCAGCGGAAGCTCGGTGGCCGTTGATACTTGCGCTTCAGAAAGACCCATTGACAAAAGGCGGTTAGCTGTGTCTAACTTTTCTTTAGCCATTCCTTTAGCCATTCCTTCTGCTCTACCTTTAGCAATACCTTTAGCAATACCTTTAGCAATTCCCTTTTCCTCGCCTTCAACATAAGAGCCATAAAGGCCGGAGTAGTAATCATCAACAGCCTTAATACTCTCATCGTATTTTTCCTGCTCCTCACTACTCAAGCAACGAACATCCGCCAATTTAGCAAGATGATCGAATATCTTCTTCTGCGCCGTAAAAGGCAATCTTTCCAATACTTCCATATACTTCAAAACATAAATCCATTTTTCAAAACCCGTCTCGCATTCTTCCTCACTCTTATCAAAGAAAGGAAGAGAAAGATAGATGAAACGAAGCTTGTCAGAAAATATAGAGTCACTAGACTTCTCCCTCAAAGCAACGTCTGTCCTAAACTTTGTCACCTCATGCTCCTTTGGCATAAAATTCATGATGCAAACCACATAAACCGGTACAAACTGGTATAAAATAGCTGTGCGGACACCAGCTTCATCAAATTTCTTACGTTGGGCAACAAAAGCCTTACTAGCATAATAGATGGAACGATTCACAAAGAAAGGTACCCATCTGTTCTGCATCTCAACGATGAAATGTTTATCATCGTCGGTAACACAATAGATGTCAAAGATGCAGCCACGGAGATCATTAGTATCTCCAAGCTGTTCCTTATCCTTGAATGTTACGTCCTTGATTTGAAACTCACCTTCAAACAAGTCGTTCAAAAAATTAATCAGCAAGTCCTTGCTGAACTCTTGACCGAAGAGACGCTTGAAGCCCCAATCGGTAAAGGGGTTGATGTATCTACCCATAAATTATCAATTTAGATTCTGTAAATCTGCCGCAAAGATAAACTTTTATTTCGAAACATGCAAGAAAATCGGGGAGAAAATTTTAGAAAAAGTTGCTGGCAAAGGGAGAATGTTTATAAGTGCGCGAAAAATATACAGTAAGTCCATTAGGACTCTAACGTTTGTAAAAGGCTAAGAGCTTTGGGGCCTTCAGTCCGTACTTGAACCACTGCGATAATGACTCAGTTCCTCAGAACTCAGTTCCTCAGTTTTGTTCTAGGGGGTATACTTGATGGTTACAAATTATAAGTAATTATATTTTATTATATATATAATATATATTATATATATAATAAGCTTCTAAATTAAGATAAAAGTGAAGGGTCAGAGAAAAACTGAGGAACTGAGTTCTGAGGAACTGAGGGAGATTTCTTATGCCATTTTGTATCTTTCTATTTTATTGTAAAAAAAGTATTTAAGTGCGCAACTCTATGTTTTCCTCTCTGAAAAAGTATGAGTTGCGGGGCGCAAAACGGCAAGTTAGATTGTTTAACAGGTTTCGGATTGAAAGTGTGCTGAAAATCGCGCCTTATCACACGCTGAAATTTGGTGGCATCGGGAAATTGCAGTATCTTTGCATCGTCGTTCGAAGAAAGGCTGCACTCGACAAAGCGCAACCCTCAAAGTTAACAATTAACAATTTATTAACCCTTTAAAAATTTAAGATTATGGAACAGAAAGGAACATTGAAATATCGTAAAGTACAGCGCACACCTCAGACTGGTGAAAACGCAGGTAAGAAGAAGTGGTATGCGGCTGCGGTAACTGACCGCGAAGTGGACTTCGAGGGATTCGTATCGCATATCTCTGACCACGGCTCGCCTTACTCTCGTGGTACTATCCACGGTGTGCTGATGGATGCACTCGACCATCTGCAGGAGCTGATTCTCGACGGCAAGAGCGTGCGTCTCTCTGACCTCGGATTGTTCTCCATCGGTATGAGCTCCAAGGCGGAGGACACCAAGGAGAAGGTGACAGCTGCCAGCGTGGAGGGCGTGCACCTGATTGTGAGAAACACGAAGAGCTGGAGCAATACTGAGCTGCGCAAGAAGTGCAAGATTCAGGAGTACGGCGGCTATATCGGCACCGACGGAGAGGGCACCACAGGCGGTGGTACTACCGGTGGCGGCACTGAACAGGGCGGCGGCTCTGGCACCAGCCAAGGCGGCGGTACGCAGGGCGGCGGCGACGGGCTTGAATAAAGCCCTCGCCTGAGGGCGGCAAGTAGAAAGCTAGCGTATCCCCCTCGCCAAGTTAACATTAACATATAACACTTAACATTAAAAATAATAATAAAGATGATGAAAGCAAATACCTGGAAAACGATTTTGCAGATTGCAATCTCCTTCCTCACAGCCATCGCTACTACGCTCGGAGTTACCAGCTGTAGCGTGTAAAAAAAAGATGTTTTTAAATTCTGATTCGACATAGCAAAGCCCCCGGTGCATCACGCATCGGGGGCTTTTTTTACTTTTTTACCTTTAAAAGCCTTTTTCCTTAAAAACTCCTTAAACTTTGCTTCTCTCTGCAATATTTTTAGTAACTTTGCACCCAAAAGTTAGTATAGAATATGAAAATAGGAATTATCGTTGCGATGGACAAGGAGTTCGCGCAACTCAAAACATTATTGACCGAATCGCAGGTTGAGAGAAAAAATTATAAAGACTTCGTTATCGGAAAGATAGGCAATAACGAGGTGGTGATGCAACAATGCGGCATCGGTAAGGTGAACAGTACCATAGGTGCCGTGGAAATGATTGACAACTATCACCCTGACCTTGTTATCTCTTCAGGCGTGGCTGGAGGCGCTGATATCAACCTCAACGTGACTGAGGTGGTGGTGGCAACCAACTGCGTTTACCACGATGCCTATTGCGGCGAGGAATGCGAATTCGGACAGATTCTAGGCATGCCTGCTTCCTTCAAAACACCTAAGGAATATGTGGAGAAGGCACTCGCCATCAACAACCTGCCGGGCAATAGGCACCCGAAGATCCACGCCGGACAGATTGTGAGCGGCGAATGGTTTGTAGACAGCAAGGAGAAGATGCGCTCTATCCTGGAACACTTCCCTCAGGCGATGGCGGTGGATATGGAGAGCTGCTCTATCGCCCAGACCTGCCACATCTACAAGACGCCTTTCATCTCCTTCCGCATCATCAGCGATGTACCGCTGAAAGATACCAAGGCACAGCAGTATTTCGACTTCTGGGCTAAAATGGCTGAAGGCTCTTTCAATGTTACCAAGGCTTTCCTCGAAAGTCTGTAAACTGTAAATTATTAATTATCAAGATGAATAAGATTCCAAGTTTTACAATCAATCACAATAAGCTGCTCCGCGGCATCTACGTGAGCCGTAAGGACGAAGTAGGCGGAGAAGTCATCACAACATTCGATATCCGCATGAAGGTGCCTAACCAGGAGCCTTGTCTGCACAACGGTGCCATCCATACCATCGAACACCTGGCTGCCACCTATCTGCGCAACGACGAGGAGTGGAAGGACCGCATCATCTACTGGGGATCGATGGGATGCCTCACGGGCAACTATCTCCTTATCAAGGGCGACCTGGAGAGCAAGGACATCGTGGAACTGATGAAGCGCACCTTTAAGTTTATCGCCGATTTCGAGGGCGAGATTCCGGGACAGGCGGCAAAGGACTGCGGCAACTACCTGCTCCACGACCTGCCTATGGCAAAATATGAAGCCAGAAAATATCTGGATGAGGTGCTCTGCTGCATCAGGGAAGAAAACCTCATCTACCCTACCCAGGATTAGAAACAAAAAATATGGCAAGCTTACCACTTAAGCTTGCCATATTTTTCTTTATACCAAAGTTGCCAGCCATTGACCAGATTCTGCCATACTACATAGGCACCCGGTGCTACGGCAGCAAGAGGATTCAGGAAGGTGAGGGTGAGCCAGATGCCCACTACCGTATTCTTCTGTCCCAACGCCTGACCGGCACTGATACTCGCACCGAAAAGCCTGCCTACCGCCTTGCCGATGGCAAACTGGAGGAGACATACCAGCAGCGGTACAAAGAGCAGCAGAAGCATCGTTACGCCCGATACCTCGGCATGGAGCATGTTGCGAACCGTTTCGCCCATCAGTATCGTGAGGTTGAAACACCACATATAAAAGCCTAAATCCTTTACATTCTTCACCTTATCCACCCATTTTGGCAGGAACCTGCGGCTCAGCAAGGCAAGCAGCAGAGGCACCACCAGCACGGTAGTGACATTGCGGAACACCATCGCACTCATCATGAGGAACGATACGTCTGCCCCTTTCTCTACCATCGGGAAAAGACTCGGAATGATGACCATCGTAAAAATGTTGGCGATGACCGTATAGGTGGTCAGCGAACCGATACTGCCGCCCAACTTCTCCGTAACCACAGCCACGGCGGCTGCCGTAGGACAGATGAAGCAGATGAAGGCACCCTCGAGAATCAGTTTGGTGCTGTAATCGGAGCCGAACTCAAAGATAAGCACCACCATCATCAATGACAGCGAGGTACGGATGAGCTGGAGGATGAAATGCCACGCCTTAGGCTTCATCTCCTTGATTTCTATCTTACAGAAAGTAACATAGAGCAGGGAGAACAGCACTACCGGCATCAGACTTACCAACCTCGGACCACAATAATCGCCAATGGGCACCAGGAAGGGCACATTGGCGAATATCAGGTAGCCCAATGCTCCCATAACCAGGGAGCAGGGCAATGAAAACTTTCTAAAAAATCTCCACAAAAACATTTCTGCTTAGTCTTTGTTGCTGCGCTTGCGCTTCAGGTGATCGAGCTCAATCTTGCGCATACGCATGTTCTTTGGAGTTACCTCTACGTACTCGTCCTCACGGATATACTCCAGGCACTCCTCAAGACTCATCACGGTCTTAGGAATGACGCGAGCCTTATCGTCAGAACCGGAAGCACGTACGTTGGTAAGCTGCTTAGCCTTGGTTACGTTGACTACCAGGTCGTTGTCGTGAACATGCTCACCTACAACCTCGCCTCCGTAAACCTCCTCACCCGGATCGATGAAGAACTTACCACGATCCTGCAGCTTATCGATAGCGTAAGCAAAGGCAGTACCGGTTTCGAGCGCAATCATGCTACCGTTAGAACGGCGGCTGATTTCACCCTTGTATGGCTGATACTCCTTGAAGCGGTGAGCCATGATAGCCTCGCCCTGAGAAGCGGTAAGCACGTTGGTACGCAGACCGATGATACCACGTGAAGGGATATCGAACTCGATGTCTACACGCTCGCCCATGTTCAGCATAGAGGTCATATCACCCTTGCGGCGGGTTACCATATCAATCATCTTAGAAGCAAACTCCTCTGGTACGTTGATGGTCAACTCCTCTACAGGCTCGCACTTCACACCGTCAATCTCCTTATAAATAACCTGAGGCTGACCTACCTGGAGCTCATAGCCCTCGCGGCGCATGGTCTCGATGAGTACAGAGAGATGGAGCACACCACGGCCTGATACAATCCACTTATCGGTAGAATCCTCGTAAGGCTGTACGCGGAGAGCGAGGTTCTTCTCGAGCTCCTTGTTCAAGCGCTCCTGGATGTGGCGTGATGTACAGAACTTGCCTTCCTTACCGAAGAATGGTGAATCGTTGATGGTGAAGAGCATGCTCATGGTAGGCTCATCGACAGCGATTGGAGGCAGTGGCTCAGGATTCTCGAAGTCGCAGATGGTATCACCAATCTCGAACTTCTCCAAGCCGATAACGGCACAGATATCGCCTGAATCTACATGATCGGTCTTCTTGTGGCCCATACCCTCGAAGGTGTGGAGTTCCTTGATCTTGGTCTTCTCCTGGGTTCCGTCGCGGTGGCAGATGGTAACATTCATTCCATCCTTCAATGTACCGCGGTGTACACGACCTACGGCGATACGACCAGTATAAGAGCTGTAATCGAGTGATGTGATAAGGAGCTGTGGAGTACCCTCGAGCTGCTTAGGAGCTGGGATAACCTCAATAATCTTATCGAGCAGATAATCGATATTGTCTGTTGGATGATTATAGTCCTCGCCCATCCAGCCGTTCTTGGCAGAACCGTAAACTACTGAGAAGTCGAGCTGCTCTTCTGTAGCATCGAGGTCGCACATCAGGTCGAATACCATCTCGTACACCTCTTCAGGGCGACAGTTAGGCTTATCTACCTTATTAACAACGACGATAGGCTTCAGTCCGAGCTGCAATGCCTTCTGGAGCACGAAACGGGTCTGAGGCATCGGACCCTCGAAAGCATCGACGAGGAGGAGGCATCCGTCTGCCATGTTGAGCACGCGCTCAACCTCACCACCGAAGTCAGAGTGTCCAGGAGTATCGAGGATATTAATCTTAGTACCTTTCCAATTGATAGATACATTCTTTGAGAGAATGGTGATACCACGCTCGCGCTCCAAGTCGTTGGAATCGAGCACTTCGCCGCTGTTATCCTGGCCGTCGCGGAACAGCTTACCGGCGAGCATCATCTTGTCGACCAATGTAGTCTTACCATGGTCAACGTGTGCAATAACTGCAATGTTTCTAATGTCTTGCATTTTAATTTTTACCTTAAATACTTAAATTTTGGGTGCAAAATTACAAAAAAATCCCGAAATGTTTGCATAATTCGGCAAAAAGTTGTATCTTTGCACCGCATTTTTAATGAAACCACCGTGAGGAAGGTCATCAGATGCACAAAATTAAACATATTCATATTTTATTAAATTAAGTTTTTACAGCTATGTATTTAGACAAAGCAAAAAAAGAAGAGATCTTTAGCAAGTACGGAAAGTCTAACTCTGATACTGGTTCAGCTGAGAGCCAGATAGCATTGTTCTCATACCGTATTGCTCATTTGACGGAACATGTTAAGAAGAACCGTAAAGATTATACTACAACACGTGCGTTGACACAGCTTGTAGGAAAGCGTCGTGCATTGCTCGATTACTTGTATGATCGCGACATCAATCGCTATCGTGCTATCATCAAGGCCCTCGGTCTTCGTAAGTAATCAGCTTAGGCAGACACATTGCTTAACAGAACAGAATCCCATCGTTCGCAAGAGCGGTGGGATTTTTCTTGCATAAAAAAAAGAGCAGGAATAAAGATAAGAAACAGGAAACGGGCTGGGAGCGAAAAAACTCCTAGCCCGTTTTTGCATACTTACTAAATTTAAATTACCTGAGTATCTCCTTCAGCGGTTTCATCACGAATTCACGCTCCTCCATCAACGGATGAGGAACCTTGAAATCGGGCTCATCTATCACTAAGTCATCTATCATCAGGATATCAATGTCGATGATGCGGTCATGGTATTCGCTATCCACCGACTTCATGGTACGCCCCATTTCGCGCTCTATGCGCTGCGTAGCCTCCAGCACCTGGCGCGGGGCCATCGTGGTGAGAACCAGCACACAGGCATTGATATAGTCGTTGGGAGATGAATAGCCCCAAGGCTTGGTTTCGTAAAGAGCAGACTGGCGCTCTACCACACCAATCTGCTCTCCTATCTTTTCTATTACCTCGCGAATGTTGCGCTTTCGGTTGCCCAAATTCGTACCGAGACTTAAATATACCTGATACATACTTATTCACACTTTCATAAAATTGTGGATAACTAAGCTAAAACCTAGAATATCAACAACTTCTATGTGTATAAAAACTGTTTATACCACTGTTTAATCTGGAAGCATCAACAATGAATCACCATAGCAGCCAAACATATAGCCATTCTTCACAGCCATCTTGTATGCCTCGTAAACCAACTCGTAACCGCCAAAGGCTGCAGTACTCATCATCAGGGTTGACTCCGGATGATAGAAATTGACTACGGCACAGTCAGCAAGACCAAAATCGTATGGAGGGAAGATGAACTTGTTGGTCCATCCATCGAAAGCCTTCATCATACCATCGGTGCCTACAGCCGTTTCTGTTGCCTTCATCACACTGGTACCGATAGCGCAGACGCGATGGCCGGCAAGTTTGGTCTTGTTAACCAGATCGCATGCCTCCTGGCTAATCATCATCTGCTCAGAATCCATCTTGTGCTTTGTAAGATCCTCCACCTCAATATCGTGGAAGTTGCCCAAACCGCAATGCAGGGTGATATAAGCCTCGTTGATACCGTTGATTTCCATACGCTTCATCAGCTCGCGTGAGAAGTGAAGACCGGTAGCAGGAGCAGTAACAGCACCCTCTACCTCAGCGAAAACACACTGGAAATCGTCCATATCATCCTCTGTAGCGTGATGATCCTCACGTGCATCGATAACGTAACGAGGAAGCGGAGCCTCGCCCAGAGCGAAGAGCGAACGCTTGAAGACATCATGATTGCCATCCTCATCATAGAGGAAACGGAGGGTACGGCCACGGCTGGTGGTATTGTCGATAACCTCGGCAACCATCTCGTTGACATCATCGAAGAAAAGCTTGTTGCCGATACGGATCTTGCGGGCAGGCTCTACCAATACGTCCCAAAGGCGCATCTCAGGATTGAGCTCACGGAGCAGGAACACCTCAATCTTGGCATCGGTCTTCTCCTTGGTACCATAAAGACGGGCTGGGAAAACCTTGGTATTGTTGAAGATGAAGGTATCGCCCTCTTCGAAGTAATTCACGATATCCTTGAACTGCAGGAATACTGGATTGCCATCGGCATCAACCATATCCTTGCCGTTTTCATCTTTCTTGTACATCTCGATGGTTTCTGACTTCTTGTGGAGAACCATGAGTCGGGACTCATCGCGGCGAGTAATCTCGAATGTACGTTCACCACTAGCCGTTTTTACCACGTGCTTTGCCTTATGTGGATAAAGTGCCACCTGATCTTTTGGCAACTTAAAGTTAAATTGTGATAGCTTCATGTTATATTTTTTATTACTTGGATGGCTGAAGGCTGTCTTCGAGAGGCTGCTCATCAAGCCATTCCTGGAAATGTTCAAAACTGATGCAGTTTTCTACTGCGAAACTTCCTGCCTTGGTACGGCGGAGGGCGGTAAGGTAGGCGCCACTATCGAGAGCCCTGCCGATATCACGGGCGAGGGAGCGGATGTAAGTGCCTTTGCCGCAAACCACACGGATGCTGGCGGTCTTCTCCTCATCGTTATAATCGGTGAGTTCTATCTCGTCTACACGCACGGTCTTCGGCTTGAGCTGAACCTCTTCGCCTGCCCGGCGCAAGGCATAAGAGCGGTCGCCATTCACCTTTACGGCGCTGTAGGTAGGCGGAACCTGCTGAATCTCGCCCACAAACTGCTTAAGCGTTTCCTCCACCAGCTGGCGGGTGATATGCTTCGTAGGATAGGTGTGATTCACGCTGTGTTCCTTATCGTAGCTGGCGGTAGTAGCACCGAGCTGCAGGGTAGCTGTATACTCCTTAGTATGGGTCTGCAGCTGTTCTATTTGCTTGGTACATTTACCGGTGCAGAGCACCAGCACGCCAGTGGCAAGGGGATCGAGCGTACCGGCATGTCCTATCTTCACCTTAAAACCGAGCTTCTTGCTGAGGAGATAGCGAACATGTGCCAGGGCTCCGAAACTCGACATGCGATAAGGCTTGTCGATGGCAATAATTTCTCCTTTTCTGAAATCCATAGTGTATGTTTAGTCAACCATCTGCATATCTACACCGCAAAGGCCGCAGATGATAATGATAAGTCCTACTACGATACGGTACCAGCCGAAAGCTGCAAAACCGTACTTGGTGACATAATTGATGAAAAACTTGATGGCGAGAATGGCAACGATGAATGCCACCACTGAGCCTAATATCAATGTGAACAGGTTGTTGCCCTGGGTGAGCAATGAGCCGCCGCCATGGCTGATGAGCTTATAAACCTCGAGACAGGTGGCGCCAAACATGGTTGGCACTGCCAGGAAGAATGAGAACTCGGCTGCTGCCTTGCGGGTAAGACGCTGGGACATACCACCCACGATGGTTGACATGGAGCGCGATACACCAGGAATCATCGCTATGCACTGGATGAAACCGATAATCAGGGCACGCTTGTAAGTAAGCTTGGTCTGTTCGCTGCCTTTATTGAATATCTTATCGCAGAAGAGCATGAAAATACCGCCGATGACAAGCATCCAGCCCACCAGTTGTACATTGCCAAGATTTGACTCGATGAAATCATTGAAGGCAAGACCCAATACCACGGCAGGCACGGTACCTACAAGCAGACGGGCATAGAAATCGAACATCGCCTTCCAATAGGTCTTCTCACCGGTCTTCACAGCCTCTGGATAGAAGAATCTCTTCCAATACAGACAGATGACAGAAAGGATGGCGCCAAACTGGATGATGACAGTAAAGGCGTTGACAAACTTATCCTGGATATCTACACCCAGCAAATTTTCTACTATAATCATGTGACCCGTACTGGATACAGGCAAGAACTCGGTCAGTCCCTCTACGATAGAGATAATGATAGTCTGAATAAAATCCATCTAATAATAATATGTATATTAATTATAAATTATTCATTGTCTTTCGGTTTGTGAATCACCGCATAGATGATTGAAAGGAAACCTATCAATGTTACAGTTGGTGCTACAACGATGCGACGGGTACTGAAAATATCAGTATCGAAGGTATGCTCGTTAGAACCGGCGCCACTCATCAGCAGAAAACCGATGATGATAATCGCCATTCCGATGCCTAACAAGATAAAGTTCATCTTGTCGAATGCTAAATTCTTCTTATCCATTATTTTTAATGTTTAATGTGTAATGTTTAATGTTTAATAAAGCAAGAGAATTCTTCACTCTTCACTCTTAACTCTTCCCTTATATTTTATACAAGTCTCCCGCCTTCATCTTCAGGAACTTATTGACTGAGATGCAGGCGCAGAAGGCGGTGATGATGATACCGAAGAGGAAGACGGAGCCACCGGTGATGGCAAGTTCCTGCCAGCCCAAAACGTTCATCAACTCAGGTTCGTGGAGCGACCATACATAGAGACAACCGCCCAGAAAACCATCTGCCAGCAGGGCTGAAACAACGCCCACAAGCATAGCCTTGCGCAGGAACGGACGGCGGATAAAGCCCCAGGATGCACCTACCAGTTTCATCGTATGGATGGAGAAACGGCGGGCATAGATGCCCAGACGCACCGTATTGTTAATCAGCGAGAACGAGATGAAGGTGAGCAGGGCTGCTACAATCAGCAATCCGATACTGATCTTTGCCAACGAATTGTTCACCTGTTCTATCAGGTCGTGCTGATAAGTAACCTCGGTAACACGTGGATATGCCTTCAGTTCCTTGGCAATCCACTTCAATGAATCATTGTTCGCGTAATCTGCCTTCGTCGTAATCTCTATGGAAGGCTGGAAAGGGTTGACACCGGCAAACTCGCTCGGGTTGGTACCCAAATCGCGGGTAGCTTCTTTCAGTGCCTCTTCCTTGGTGATATAAGTCAGCGTATTGACATAAGGTCTTGCATTCAGGCGTTTACACATCTGCAATCCCTCCGGGTTAGTCATATCCTGTTCGAGCATCACCTGTACCACGAGATTCTCCTTCACATAGGAAGATAGATTACGTCCCATGAGGACAGAGAAGATAACTAATCCCAACAAAATGAGCACCATAGCGGTACTGATACACAAAGTAATGACCTGCAATCCACGATGATTGCTAGGCTTATATTGTTTCTTTCTCATTTTTAAAAATCTTTACTAACTTAAAACCAAAAGGGCACAATGACCCAAATTGTCTGCAAAGATACGCATAAACGAAGAAATTACAAAATAAAATAGCATTTATTTACATTTATTCAATTAATTAATCGAACCACAGGCAAAAGTTAAGTTCAATTGAAAAAGGAAAAGGGCCAACCTCACGGCCAGCCCTTCACATACTAAGTAAAATTCAAATAGGTATGACTTGAATTTACTAAATGAAAATTTACTATTCGGGATGGTAAATCCCTTTATGCACATTCATTACATCTTAGTGATGACACCCTTCTCTGAACTCTCCAGGAACCGGATGATGTTCTGAATCTCCGGTCCATCTGGCACCTGATCCTTGATCTGGTTAATGGCATCGAAGAGGGATGTCTGACCATGGAATACCAGTCGGTAGGCATTAGCAATATGCTTGCGAACCTTCTCGGTAAGCTCAGCTGCTTCCATGATGATGGTGTTAGGACCTGCATACTTCACAGGCTTTCCACCGGCAATGATATAAGGAGGAATATCCTTAGAGAAGGCAGTACCTGCCTGAATCATCGCAAGGTCGCCTACTCGGGTCTTGGCGTTCTCTACTACAGATGTTGAGTAGATGACACCGTTACCAATCACGCAGTCGCCCGCAATCTTGGTACCATAACCGAACACGCAACCGTTGCCGATGACGGTATCGTGAGAGATATGGGCACCTTCCATCAGGAAGTTGTTGTTGCCCAGAACGGTCTTGCCACCTGCATGAGTTCCGCGGTTGATAACCACGCCCTCACGGATGGTATTGTTGTCGCCAATCACTACCTCACTCTCCTCACCGGTAAAGTTGAAATCCTGTGGGAGGGCAGCGATAACGGCTGACTGAAACACCTTATTATTATTACCCATGCGAGTACCGTTCATGATGCTTGCGAATGGATAGATGGTACAGTTGTCGCCGATGACCACATCGTCCTCAATATAGGCGAATGGATAGATTTTGCAGTTGTCTCCAATCTTAGCCTTTGGAGAAACCTCTGCCTTTGGACTTATTATACTAGCCATAACTATAAACTATTAATTATTAACTATAAACTACTTAGCTCCTCCACCCAATGCATAGTAGAGATTAACTACTGCCTGCATCTTGTAGAAGTCATCAGCTACCTTAGAAAGCTGTACGTTGAGGAGTGAAGACTGTGCCTGGATGATTTCAAGGTAAGAGCTGCCTGCAATACCCATCAATTCCTTGGTAGATTCTACATTCTTCTCGAGTACTTCTATTCGCTTCTGCTCTATCTTGCTCTTCTCATCAGAGTAGTTGTAGAGAACAAGCGCATTGCTCACCTCGCTACCAGCCTTCAGCACGGTATTCTGCCAGGTGTTGTAAGCCTGCTCATACTGCATCTTAGCCACCTTTAAACCGGCAATGATACGGCCGTTCTGGAAAATTGGCTGGGTAAGAGAACCTACAGCTGAGAGCAACCACTTACCTGGGTTCACGATGCCCATACCACCTGAATTGGTGAAGGCACCTGTACCGGAAATAGTGATAGATGGATAGAACTTGCTGCGGGCGGTCTCTACACCATAGAAGCACTGGGCAAGATTCATCTCGGCTGCGTGGACATCAGCACGGTTGTTGAGCAACTGGATGCCTACACCGGTTGAGAAATTAGACGGAAGACTCTGGTTATCCAACTTGCCACGGGCGATGCTATGTGCCTGGTCGCCGATGAGCAGACTCAGAGAGTTCTCTGTCTCACGAATCTGGCGCAACAGATCGGTCTTCTGGGTCAACACAGAATAGTAGTTAGACTCAGCTGACTGGATGGCTGGTGTACGGTAACCCAATCTGAGATCGTGCATCTTCTGCATAGTCTCCCAAGTATCCTTGGTCAATCCTTCCATATTGTTAACCAACTCCACCTGCTTATCGAGCATCAACAGTGTATAATACATGTTGGCGATGTTGGCGATGAGGTTGGTCTTGACAGATACCTGATAATCCTGCAACTGGAGCAGAGCCATCTGGGCACTGCGCTTCTGAGAGAGCAGGTTGCCGAAGAGGTCTACCATCCAGCTGGCTGTAACAGGCATCGTGTAAGTCTTGGTGGCAGCCTGACCATCCCAGGAAGCGATGGTTCCCTGAGGAGTGAAAGCCAGAGAAGGCACAAATGCCAACTTGGCACACTTCAGCTGCTCTTCTGCAATCTTCACGTTCAAAGCCGCATTGAGGAGGTTGACATTGTTGTTCAATCCCTTCTCAATGATTGACTGGAGCTGAGGATCGGTGAAGACACTGCGCCAAGGGATGTTAGCAAAAGTAGTAGTATCCTTTACAGCTAAAGTATCTGTATCAGAAGCTACATCGCGAACGATACCGCTGGTCTTCACATCCGGACGCTCATACTTTCCGTAGAGAGTCTTGCAGCTGCTCAAGGAGAGCGCTGCGAGACCCAATATGATGATATTTAAATTCTTTTTCATTGTTTCCTTTGAAGTTACATTGCGTTATTACTTCTTCTCGATACCCTTCTGCTGATGAGCGGCATTGGCATACTGCTCCAACTCGGCAGCTACCTCCTCGTTCAACTCATCCTCGAACTTCAATGGAGTCAACTTCTCCTGCAACCACTGGAAGACTGCGAAGAGAGCAGGAACCACGAAGACCTGACAGATAGTACCAATCAACATACCACCTACGGCGGCAGCACCCAGGGTCTGGTTACCATTCTTACCTACACCTGATGCGAACATCAGAGGCAACAGACCGATAACCATCGCCAGAGAGGTCATCAGGATAGGACGGAGACGGGCACCCGCACCCAGGATAGCTGAGTACTTGATAGCCATACCCGTACGACGACGCTCGAGGGCGAACTGTACAATCAGGATGGCGTTCTTAGCCAACAGACCAATCAACATAATCAACGAAATCTGCATGTAGATATCGTTAGAGTGACCGAAGAGGTTGGTGAAGATGAACGAACCTGCCAAACCGAATGGGATAGACAACACTACAGACAATGGCAAGATGTAACTCTCGTACTGGGCACTCAAGATGAGGTAAACGAATACAATACAGAGTGCGAAGATCAAACCTGTAGAGTTGCTTGATTCAGCCTCAGAACGGGTCAAACCAGAGTACTCATAACCATAACCCTCTGGCAATGTCTCCTTGGCAACCTCAGCAATCGCCTTCATACCGTCACCGGTAGAGTAACCGGTGTTAGGAGTTACAGATACATCCATAGAGGTAAACAGGTTGAAACGTGTGATGTTAGATGGACCATAAATCTTCTTCAAGTTCACGAACTCGCTTACAGGAGACATGGTGCCATCAGCACAACGAACGTAAATCTTGCTCAGATCGTCTGGACGCATACGACTCTCAGGACCAGCCTGAATCATCACACGGTAGAGCTTACCGTAGGCATTGAAGTTAGATGCGTAGAGACCACCGAGATAACCCTGCATCACACTCAATACAGAAGATGGAGAGATACCAGCCTGCTTGGTCTTGGCAACATCCACATCTACCATATACTGAGGATAGTTAGGGTTGTACTGAGTCTGAGCGGTCTGGATTTCAGGGCGCTTGTTCAGCTCAGCCAGGAACTTCTTCACATTGCCATAGAACTTGTTCAAGTCACCACCGGTCTTATCCTGCATAGTCATGGTGATACCATTCTGTACAGAGAAACCGGAAATCATAGGTGGAGCGAAGGCAAGAATCTGTGCATCCTTGATGGCAGCAGTCTGCTTGTAGATCATACCCAACACAGAAGTATATTCCATTGGGTTGACAAATAATGCCTCGATACCGCCACCCGTACAAGCCTCCTTGATACGGTGGAAGAATCCACCTGGACGCTCCTCGAATGGCTTCAGCTTCACGATGATGGTACCCTGGTTAGAACCGGCACCACCGATAAAGCTATAACCCATGATGGCGTTACGGGTTGCGATGGCTGGGTTGTTAGCCAGCATCTTATCTACCTGCTTAACCACCTCTGATGTACGTTCCTGAGAAGTACCAGGAGCTGTAGAGATACAAGCGAAGATCGTACCGGTATCCTCATCAGGCACCAGACCCGTCTTGGTAGTACCCATCAGGGCAACCAGACCTACGATACTGACAGCCACGAGGCTACCAGCAATGACGCCATGATTGATAACCCACTTGACACCACCTTTATATTTATTGGTAATCTTCTCAAACTGATAGTTGAATCCTGCGTGGAAACGGTCTACGAAAGACATCTTCTTCTCATGACCCTCCTCGTGTGGCTTCAGCAACACGGCACAGAGTGCAGGAGACAGCGTCAACGCATTGATAGCCGAAATAACGATAGATACAGCCATGGTTACACCGAACTCACGGTAGAAGTAACCGGAAGTACCTCCGATGAACGATACAGGAACGAACACGGCAGACATCACCAATGTAATAGAGATGATGGCGCTGGAGATTTCGTTCATCGCATCGATAGATGCTGTAAGAGCACTCTTGTAACCCTGGTCGAGCTTGGCGTGAACCGCCTCGACCACCACGATGGCATCATCGACCACAATCGCGATAGCCAGCAGCAGGGCTGACAGCGTAAGCAGGTTGATGGAGAATCCGAAGATCCAGAGGAAGAGGAACGTACCGACCAGAGCCACAGGTACGGCAATCATAGGAATCAGCGTAGAACGGAAGTCCTGCAAGAAGATATACACTACGATGAACACCAGTACCAGGGTGATGATCAAGGTGAAGATTACCTCCTCGATAGATGCGAACAAGAACTCGGTAACATCCATCAGGATGACATTCTTCAACCCTGGAGGATAACTCTTCTCCAGTTCATTCAACGTCTTCTTTACGTCGCTGGCAATCTGGGTAGCGTTGGAACCGGCAATCTGCTGAACCATACCCATCACGGCAGGCTGATCATCGTTGAGCAGGTTTACATTATACTGCAAACCACCCAACTCAATCTTGGCAACTTCGCCGAGACGGAGAGTCTGACCGGAAGTATTGCTCTTGATGAGGATGTTCTCATACTCCATTGGAGTCTTCAAACGACCCTTGTAACGCAAGGTATATTCATACTGCATATCAGAGCTCTCACCAAAGCTACCAGGGGCAGCCTCGATATTCTGCTCTGCCAAAGCCTGAGAAACATCAGAAGGAACCAGTCCGAACTCCTTCATTTTCTCTGGCTTCAACCAGATACGCATAGAGTAGTTACGGGTAGAAGGGCTTTGCACATCACCCACACCATTGATACGCTTCAACTGAGGAATGACGTTGATCAAGGCATAGTTGGTAACAAACTGGTCGTCGTAACGGCCATCGTCTGTAGTCAGAGCGAACATGATAACGTTGGAACTCTGTCGCTTGGTTACGGTGACACCCACCCTGGTAACCTCGGCAGGCAACAGAGACTGCGCCTGAGACACACGGTTCTGTACATTGACCGCAGCCATATCAGGGTCGGAACCCTGCTTGAAGTAAACGGTGATCTGAGCAAAACCAGAGTTAGACGCAGAAGAGGTCATATAGGTCATGTTCTCCACACCGTTGATACTCTCTTCCAGAGGAGCAACGACAGAGTTCAACACCGTCTGGGCATCTGCACCCGTATAGGTAGCAGTTACCGTGATGGTAGGCGGCGCGATATTCGGATACTGCTCGATAGGCAGCGATACCAAGCCGATGATACCCAGCAAGACGAAGAAGATGGAAACCACCGTCGAAAGTACCGGGCGCTTTATAAAGTTTGTAAATGACATAATCTTATTTTAATTAAGAATTAATAATTAACAATTAATAATTGCCCCAAGGCCTATTAATTATTCATTATACATTATTAATTATACATTATATTACTTCTTTCCACCCATAGCAGTAGCGAATGCATGAGCATTATCCTGAGACTCAGCCAACTTGGCAGCCTCGGCAATCTTCTGATTGTAGCGCTCCAGAGTGATAGGCTTAATCTGCTGACCATCGGTCAACTTGGTGATACCCTTCAATACGATGCGGTCGCCTACATTGAGACCAGAAGTTACGATATAGTTCTTTCCATCATCCTGTGGATTTACCTTGATCTCAGAATACTTCACCTTGTTATCCTTGGTTACTACGTAAACGAAGATCTTATCCTGAACCTGAGAGCAAGCCTCCTGAGGGATAACGATAGCGCTGTTATGATCGTTAGGAACCACGATAGAACCTGCACCACCACTCTTCAGCAACTTCTCTGGGTTGGCGAAATGAGCGATGAGAGAGATAGAACCAGAAGTAGCATCGATGACACCACTCATCTTGACAACCTTACCTGGATGATTATAGATTGAACCATCAGCCAACTGCAACTTAACAGCTGGGAACGCAGCAATGGCTGCCTGAACACTACCATTGGTCTTAGACATGCTCAATATCTGAGACTCAGAGAGTGAGAAGAACACCTCCATGGTGCTGATGTTAGAAACGGTAGTCAAAGCCTGACCAGAAGCGCTGACCAAAGCACCCACCTTGAAAGGAAGGCTACCTACAACACCTGCAGAAGGGCTGGTAACGGTACACCAAGCCAACTGCTCGCGGGCTGAAGCCAATGATGCCTCTGCCTGAGCTACCTGAGCCTTAGCGGTTGCATAGCTGTTAGCTGCTGTAGAAAGTTCATATTCACCGATAATCTTGCTATCATACAACTTTTTGTTGTTCTGATAAGTCAACTTAGCTGTATTTGCCTGTGCCTTAGCTGTATTTACAGCGGCAGCAGCAGAACGGACAGCGGCCTGATAGGTCTCGCTATCAATAGAGAATAAAGCCTGACCTGCTGATACAGTCTGACCCTCATGTACAAAAACCTTAGTGATAAAACCAGAAACCTTAGGACGTACCTCTACATCCTGGATACCCTTGATGGTAGCAGGATAGGTAGTCTGCAATGCGGCGCTGGAAGTACCGATAGTAGCCACAGCGAACTCATCGTCGCCGAAGTTAGGCAGACCGCCTTTCTTACTTCCACCACATGATGTCAACGCAGCAAAAACACAAACTGCTGCAACAAACAAAACGCTTTTAATTTTCATACCTATATTATAATTTATTATTTAATCTTTTATCTTCTCTAATTCAAAAATCTTTCCGTCCTCTAACGAAAACTTTCATACGCCTTTAAGTTTTAAAAGCGCTGCAAAAGTACTAATAATAAATGAATAACGGCTCGCAAGGAGCCGTTATTTAACAAAAATTATTCTCTATTTTGAGTTTTCTGCATTTACCAATCCCATCTCCTGAGCCTTCTTCATCAGAAGTTCCATCAACGGTTCACGCTCATTAGCCACCTTATTATCCAACACAGCATCCTTGAGATACTGCTTCAGGGTGCCTACCTCGCGGCAAGGGGTAAGATGGAACAACTCCATAATCTCATTACCATCGATGCATGGCTGGAGAAGTCGCTTATAATCACGTTCCTGCAGATCAACCAGTTTCTCGCGCACCATCTTGAAATTATCCAGAAAACGCTGCTTGCGCACCTGGTTCTTGCTGGTGATATCAGCCTCGCAGAGCGTCATCAGGTCGTTGATGTCATCACCGGCATCATTCAGCAGGCGGCGAACGGCACTGTCGGTAACCTCCTCATCAGCAATCACAATCGGACGCATGTGGAGTTCTACCAGCTTCTGCACATACTTCATCTTCGCATCCATCGGAAGTTTCATACGGCGGAAGATACCCGGAATCATCTTTGCACCTATTATATTATGACTGTGGAATGTCCAGCCGATATTGTTGTCCCAGCGCTTGCTCTTCGGTTTACCGATGTCGTGGAAGAGAGCAGCCCAGCGGAGCCAGAGGTTATCTGTATGCTTGCAGACATTCTCGAGCACCTCCATCGTATGGTCGTAATTATTCTTATGTGCCCTGCCGTTTCGCGTTTCCACCTTATCCATCGCAACCAGTTCTGGCAAAATGAGATCGAGCAGACCTGTATCTTTCAGGTAATAGAAACCGCTGCTTGGGTGCTTGGAGAGCATAATCTTGTTCATCTCGTCGCAGATTCGCTCAGCACTGATAATCTTCAGGCGCTCGGCATTACGGGAGAGCGCATCATAGGTCTCCTCCTCTATCTGGAAATTGAGTTGGGTAGCAAAACGCACGCAACGCATCATACGCAGCGGGTCATCAGAAAAAGTGATATCCGGGTCGAGCGGAGTGGCAATAATGCCATCTTCCATATCGTAGACACCATCAAAAGGATCTACGAGTTCTCCAAAACGGTCTTTGTTCAGGCAGATAGCCATCGCATTGATGGTAAAGTCGCGGCGATTCTGGTCATCCTCCAGCGTTCCATCTTCCACAATAGGCTTTCTGGAATCGCGATGATAGCTCTCCTTACGGGCGCCAACAAACTCCACTTCAGTATCCTGATACTTCACTTGTGCAGTTCCGAAATTACGGAACACAGAGAGATGCGCCTTTCTTCCGAGCATCTTCTTCAAAGCAGAAGCTACCTCTATACCGCTACCAACCACAACGACATCAATATCATTGGAAGGTCGCTCCAGGAAGAGGTCACGCACATATCCACCTACTACATAACACTCCACAGACAGCCCATCTGCTGCCTCTGAAATCTTATGAAATATATCCTTATCCAGTATCTGTGCCAGTTCGGCATTGGTCAAATTTCTCATACTCTTTTTACTTTCGGGGTGCAAAGTTACTGCAAATCGAAGACAATACAAAATAAAAAAAGATTTTTTTTGTTTTTATTGTTGAGATGCAGCGTAACTTATCAAAAGTTACTGCAAAATGAGCGAAAAACAAAATAAATCGCGATTTATTTTTTCTTCCGAGTGCAGCGTAACTTATCAAAAGTTACTGCAATTTGAGCGAAAAACAAAATAAATATTTGGCTATTTCACAATAAATGTGTATTTTTGCACCGAATTTCGAAATTATTATGGCAGATTTATTGAAAACAGAACAGCAGTTTAAGAATGTCATGAGCGAATGCAGGACATTATTTGAGAAGAAGCTTCATGATTATGGAGCCTCTTGGAGAATCTTGCGCCCTTCTTCTCTGACAGACCAGCTCTATATCAAGGCGAAGCGCATCCGCTCGCTCGAAATCAAGAAAGAATCTTTGGTTGGCGAAGGTATCCGTCCGGAATTCATCGCCCTTATCAATTATGGTATCATAGGACTCATCCAGCTCGAAAAGCCTTTCGTGGATGAAGTGGATATGACACCCGAAGAGGCTATGAAATTATACGACCTCCATGCAAAGGAGGCGCTGGAACTGATGCTCAAGAAGAACCATGACTATGATGAGGCATGGCGCTCGATGAGAGTAAGCAGTTATACCGACTTCATACTGACCAAGATTCAGCGCGTGAAAGAAATTGAAGACATCGCCGGCGCTACCCTCGTTTCTGAAGGTATTGATGCCAACTATATGGACATCATCAACTATGCCGTCTTCGGTGCCATCAAAATGAACGAGAAGTAAAAGAAATCAATGATGAAGAATAAGGCAACTCACATATTAACAAAGATAGCGGTTAATATCGGGCGACTGCTGATGGCAATAACCTTCATTTTCTCAGGATTTGTGAAGGGAATTGATCCATTAGGCACGCAATACAAGATAACCGACTATCTGGAGGCGCTGCACATCGACTGGATGTTCCCTTCATGGAGCACATTGCTGATGTCTATCGTGCTGGCTATGTGCGAATTTGCCATCGGTATCTTCCTGCTCCTTGCCATCCGCAGAAAACTGGTCAGCAAGATTGCGCTGCTCGTGATGAGCGTGATGACGCTGATTACCCTGTGGATTGTCATCGCAGACCCAGTGAAAGATTGTGGCTGCTTCGGTGATGCCATCGTGCTCACCAACATGGAGACGTTCGTCAAGAACCTCATCCTCCTTGCCATCGCTATCCTACTCTGGAAGAAACCGCAGGAAATGCCACAACTGGTATCTAAACCAACCCAGTGGATTGCCATCAACTACACCTTTCTCTTCTCTATCGTGATGAGCATCTGGAGTCTGTGGTATCTTCCGCAATTCGACTTCCGTCCTTATCATATAGGTGTCAACATCGCCAAGGGCATGGAGATACCGAAAGGAGCCAAGCAACCCAAGTTTGATACCACCTTCATCCTGGAGAAGAACGGAGAGCGGAAGGAGTTTACGATAGACAACTATCCCGACTCTACCTGGACCTTCATCGACAGCAAGACGGTTCAGACCGAAGAAGGTTACGTACCTCCAATCCACGACTTCAGCATAGCTGATGCCAAGACGGGAGAAGACATCACCCAGGAAGTAATTCACGATAAAGGCTACACCTTCCTCCTGGTTTCGCCACATCTTGAATTTGCCGACGACAGCAACTTCGGCAATATCGATGAGATTTACGAATATGCCAACGACCATGGCTACCGGTTTCTCTGCCTTACGGCTAGTACGGAGAAAGCCATCAAGCACTGGCAGGACATAACTGGAGCAGAATATCCCTTCTATGTCACAGACGAGACTACGCTGAAGACGATAATCCGCAGCAACCCAGGTCTTCTTCTGCTGAAGGACGGAACCATCATCCAGAAATGGAGCCACAACGATTTGCCTGACATGGCAGAAATCGGCGACAAGCCACTGGAGAAGACCGAGATAGGAAAGATGCCGGAAGTAAGTGCCGCCAAGAAGATAGCCGGCATCATCTCCTGGTTCATCATTCCACTGGTACTCCTCACCATTGCCGACCGGCTCTGGGCTTGGGGCGCCTGGATCAGAAAGAAAGAGAATTCGAACAGAATATTATCAACTTTTAAAAAGAAAAGAAAAATGAGAAAGAAAATTGTAGCAGGTAACTGGAAAATGAACATGAACCTGCAGGACGGTGTTGCTCTCGCTAAGGAGATCAACGAGGCATTGGTAGCAGACAAACCAAACTGCGACGTAGTAATCTGTACTCCATTCATCCACTTGGCTTCTGTAGCTCAGGTTTTGGATTCAGAGATTGTAGGTCTTGGTGCAGAGAACTGCGCAGACAAGGCTAAGGGTGCTTTCACTGGTGAGGTTTCAGCAGAGATGGTAAAGAGCACAGGTGCTCAGTATGTTATCCTCGGCCACTCAGAGCGTCGTCAGTACTATGGCGAGACAGCAGAGATCTTGAAGGAGAAGGTAGAGTTGGCTTTGGCTAACGGTTTGAAGGTTATCTTCTGCTGCGGTGAGACTCTCGAGGAGCGTGAGGCTGAGAAGCAGAACGAGGTTGTAAAGGCTGAGTTGGAAGGTTCAGTATTCCACTTGAGCGCTGACGCTTGGAAGAACATCATCCTTGCTTACGAGCCAATCTGGGCTATCGGTACAGGTAAGACTGCTACTTCTGACCAGGCTGAAGAGATGTTGGCATACATCCGCTCTATCGTAGCAGAGAAGTATGGCAACGAGGCTGCTGAGGAGACATCAATCCTCTACGGTGGTAGCTGCAAGGCTAGCAACGCACCTGAGCTCTTCGCTAAGCCAAACATCGACGGTGGTTTGATCGGTGGTGCTTCTTTGAAGGCTGCTGACTTCAAGGGTATCATCGACGCTTGGAAGAAGTAATCTCATAAGGATATTACATTTCCCGAAGGGATGCCTTCTTCCTGAAGTGCATCCCTTCATTCTTCATTACACCTTATTATATATAGAGAGAACTAAAAATAAGGTGTTGTTAAAAAACAAGACGACAAACATAAAAGGAATAGTCATGAAACAATTCGTCACATTATTGATTATGATCCTCTGCTCAACATTCACAGCTAATGCGCAGAACTACCTGGACCATCTCAAAAAGAAGGAACCGGGAAAGGGTGTTGTAACCGTGAACCAAAGTAAGGCGATTGATGAACTGGTAAACGGCAAACAAGTGATTCCACAAGACGACAAGACTAAGACTACCCCACAGAAAAAAGAAAAAGAGCCTGAAACTCAGCACAAGCAGGGTCCTGATTCCCTGAAGAAGACTGAGCCACAGCATCATGAGGCAACCCGAGAGAATGCCCACGTGAACAATGCCCAAAAGGCAGAGAACAAAAACGAAGAAACAGAGACACCTGTAGTGGATATGCGCAAGAAAGTGATGCGCAAGAGCTATAAGGTTACAGGATATAGAGTACAGGCTTTTGCTGGCGGCAATTCGCGTAACGACCGTCTGAAAGCAGAACAGACTGGCAATCAGCTGAAAGTTCATTTCCCTGAGCAGCCGGTTTATGTTCATTTCTACTCTCCAAGATGGATTTGCCGAATGGGCAACTTCCGCAGTTTAGCTGAAGCCCAGAAGATGCTTGCCAAGGTTCGCTCCCTGGGATACAGACAGGCATGCCTTGTAAAGGGACAGATTACGGTACAGTACTAGTTAATAGTTTATAGTTGATAGTTAACAGCTGATAGTTTACAGTTGATAGTTTACAGTTAACAGTTTACAGCATTGATGCCGTAGGCCTAACTATAAACTATTAATTATAAATTATAAATTTTTATGCCGTAGGCCTAACTATAAACTATTAATTATAAATTATAAACTTTTATGCCGTAGGTCTAACTATAAACTATTAATTGTAAATTATTAACTATTAATTAAGAATTATAAATTAAATAAGATGAATCCAGAAACAGAATTTCGTGAGGGATTGGACGAACTCGCAGAACACTATACAGAAATATTAAAGCTCTTGGGAGAAGACCCTGAACGTGAAGGACTTTTAAAAACACCGATGCGAGTAGCCAAGGCTATGCAGATACTGACTCGTGGCTATACACAGGATGCACACAAGGTGTTGACCGATGCCCTCTTCGAAGAGAAATACAACCAGATGGTCATCGTGAAAGATATTGATTTCTTCTCGATGTGCGAGCACCACATGCTTCCTTTCTATGGCAAGGTGCATGTTGCCTATATCCCGAACGGCAAGATTACCGGTCTGAGCAAGATTGCCCGTGTGGTTGATATCTACAGCCACCGTCTTCAGGTACAGGAGCGTCTTACCCAGCAGATTAAAGACTGCATTCAGGAAACATTGAATCCTCAGGGTGTGATGGTAGTGATAGAAGCCAAGCACATGTGCATGCAGATGCGCGGTGTAGAGAAACAGAATTCCATTACCACCACAAGCGACTACAGCGGAGTCTTCAATTCACTGAACACCCGCCAGGAGTTTATGAGTCTGCTGAGAGGAGAAACGAAGAGAATTTAAATATAATGATTAGTGATTAATGATTAGTGATTAATGATTAGTGATTAGCGATTAGTGATAATCGTTAGAATCCATAAGTAATCTATAATCACTACTAAATAATCAATAATCACTACTAAATAATCAATAATCACTACTAAATAATCAATAAACATAATGTTAAGGTTTATATCCTGGAACGTAAACGGCCTGCGCGCTTGCGTGGGCAAGGACTTCGAGAACCAGTTTAAGGAACTCGATGCCGACTTCTTCTGCCTGCAGGAAACAAAGATGCAGGAGGGACAGCTCGACCTTCAGTTTGAGGGCTACGAGAGTTATTGGAACTACGCTGAGAAAAAAGGATACTCCGGTACAGCCATTTATACCAAGCACAAGCCTTTGAGCGTAAGTTATGGCATGGGCGTAGAGGAACATGATCATGAAGGCAGAATCATCACGCTGGAATATGACCAGTTCTATCTCGTTACCTGCTACACCCCAAATTCTCAGACAGAACTCAAGCGCCTGAATTATCGCATGACTTGGGAAGACGATTTCCGCAAGTTCCTGAAATCTCTTGATGCCAAGAAACCAGTCGTCATCTGCGGCGATCTGAATGTAGCACACGAAGAGATAGATATCAAGAATCCGAAGACCAACCGTCGAAATGCCGGTTTCACCGATGAGGAGCGAGAAAAAATGACCATTCTTCTGAACGATGGCTTTACCGACAGTTTCCGTTATCTCCACCCTGATGAGGTAACCTATTCGTGGTGGTCATACCGTTTCAAGGCGCGCGAGAAGAATGCCGGTTGGCGTATCGACTACTTCCTTGTATCCGACCGTATCAAGGAACAGATTACAGAAGCTAAGATCCATACTGAAATCATGGGCAGCGACCATTGTCCGGTAGAAGTAGATTTAACGTTCTAATCCTACCTTTCATCCAACATCAATA
>ERZ791573.327-NODE-327-length-29173-cov-4.356927_pt1 | contig 29173 bp, 28 predicted proteins | sample MGYA00509971_ERZ791573 | MGnify/ENA primary metagenome ERZ791573 (study PRJEB30046, sample SAMN00791921) | human gut metagenome | study: EMG produced TPA metagenomics assembly of the A metagenome-wide association study of gut microbiota in type 2...
TGCTCTGCTCTGCTCTGCTCTGCTCTGCTCTGCTCTGCTCTGCTCTGCTCTGCTCAAATGATTGTACTGCTTCCTCATTCTTTGTCAACCCCTTTCTTGTTTCATACCCCCTTTTTCATACTTATTTTACTGTTTGTTCTTCTTTGTGTCAACATTTTTTTTGAAAGATTTTTTTGTGAAAGAAAAATCCCAATTTATAACCGATTATGTAAATTGCATTTTTATTACTATAAATGTTTGACACTTTAATTGCATTTTTCTATAATTATTATAGTACCACAGTACTTTAATACTAAAACACCACGATATGAACGGCGGTTCTTTTTTCGGAGTGGTGAAAAGAGAGCTGCCCCACGAGGGCGGCTTTTCTTCTTGACGGTGGTGTAATTTTGGTGTAAAATGAGTTGTAAAAGTAAAAGATTGGAGGAAGTCGATTTATGGGAAACGATTTTATGCAATATCCGACCACTGTTAAAATGTTGGCCGATGAAATAAAGAGAGCTTGCACCGCGTACACTTCCCGGCAGATTGATAATGACCGGATCAGAGAGATTATCTTTTGGTATGCAAATGCCATGCCGGACAAGCTGTTTTGTGGAGCTGACCTTAATCCGACAATATCAAAGATTATTGGGAAAAAAAGAGTGCGCCTTATCAATGATATGTTGGACGGCTACCAGCACCAATTAAGCGGGGGTAGGTAAATGGAAAAGGTTATCAGCTTCGGAGATCAACTTAAAGTAGAGGGTATCAATTTCAAAGGCTTTGGTATTTTGCCGAAGTATGTCATGCTCGATCCCGATTTGTCGATCGAAGCAAAAACTATCTATGCCTATTTTTGCAGTTTTGCCGGAAACGGAAGTGCAACCTTTCCGGGGAGAGATAAAATCCTATCTGATCTGCCTATGTCAAAGGACGCTTATTATAAACACTTTCGGCAGCTCACGGATCAAGGCTATATCACCGTGGAGCAACAAGGCGGCAACTCCGGGGCTATTTACGGCAAGAATATCTATACGCTGGTATCAAACCCTAAAAAGTTTTCTGAAAAACCCGAAGATACCAAACACGGCCTTGCTTACAGCCGGATCAGGTTTTCCGGCCTGAAAGCTGCGGGATTTGGCATGATCCCGAAAGCTGTTATGATTGATCCTCGGCTTCCTGTTAAAGCAAAGGGAGTTTACGCTTACTTTTGCAGCTTCACCGGCTCCGGAAATAATGCCTTTCCAAAAAAGGAGAAGATCCTTTTTCATTTGGGAATTGCAGAAAAGACTTACTATAAGTTCTATAAGCTGCTGACGGAGCTTAACTATATTACCGCCGTACAGCGACATATAGACGGTAGGCTACAAGTAAATGATTATTACTTGAATGATACGCCAAACGCTGCAAACGCCCAAAAAAAGACGGTTTTTTCCTGTTCTACACAGGACGGTAAAAAACAGGACACGGAAAAACAGGACAGTAAAAAACAGGACACGGAGCTTGAAATACAGGACGGTAAAAAACAGGACACGGAAAAACAGGACACGCAAATACAGGACAGTAAAAAACAGGACACTAATAAAAACAATTCTAATAAAAACAACGTTCTATATAATCACTCTCTCAATCAACAACCGGCGCAGCCGGAACAGATAGAGGGAGCGAGAGATGTTAAACGTGATATTTCTTATGAAGTAGAAACAGAGCTGCTAAAACAGAAAAAATTGCCGTATTACTTCAAGTCCGATCCTGAAAAGATGATTGCTGCTATTCATTTCATGGTAGAGTGGGACACATTCTTTCCCAGTGGCTATAAAGACGGGTTTGAGCAACGGATTTACAACTTGTTTGTTGAAGCCTTGATTGAAATGTGCTGCGCTGACAAGCCCATGGCACTGAAAGGCAGTATCACTACTTACGCAAAGGTTATTGATAAGATTAACCAGCTTGCCAAGTTTGAGGATTACTATGTTGATATTTCCGAGTTTGCTGATCCGGCACGAGAAAACTATAAAAGGGCTGCGCTCGATCAGGACATAAGAAATCCTATGCAGTACATGAAAGCCTGTATTTGGGACGCTATGCAAACTGGGAGCATAGGAATGTATGCCGATATAGCACGGATATAGTGCAATTAAAGGGAGCTGCGAAAAGCGGCTTTCTTTTTTGCAGTTTTAGTACTATAAATGCTTGACACTAAAAAGCGAGTTAGGTATAATGATTTTAGTACCAAAACACTAAAGTACGAAAGGAGAAAAGAAAGTATGTCGTTCTTACCTGATCCAAAAGAATTAAAATTTGGGGTGGGCGGTCTGCGCCAGCAGTACGATAAGATGAAAAAGGTGGGGAGATGTCCTTATGATAGCTTTGAAGAATATATGCGCGACTTTTTGCCGGAGCTTCCACCCGAAGAAATGAAAAAAACTGATTTTGGGGGACAATGCGAGAAAGTACTTTATGACGCATTCAATTCTGAATTAACAAAGGGAAAGAGAGGAAATCCAAATGGCTAAAGTAATTGCAATCGCAAATCAAAAAGGTGGCGTTGCCAAGACTACGACAAGCGGGGCACTTGCTGCCGGACTGAAAAAGAAAGGTTTTAATGTGCTGGCGGTTGATGTTGATCCGCAAGGCAATTTGTCCGACAGTGTCGGAGCTGATAACCAGCACGAAGTAACCGTTTATGAATTGCTGAAAATGGAAACCACAGCAAAAGAAGCAATTCAGAAAATGGATATGTTTGATATTATCCCGGCAAATATTATGCTTGCTGGTGCAGAACAGGAGATTGCACAGATTGGCAAAGAACAAAGATTGAAAGAAATGCTTGCGCCGATCATGTGCGATTATGATTATATTGTGATTGATACGCCGCCCGCGCTGGGGCTTATGACGATCAATGCCTTTACTGTTGCTGATGATGTAATTGTACCAACAACAGCCGGTATCTTTGCGGCAAACGGTATTGGTCAACTTTATGATACAATTAAGAATGTGCAGAGGTACTGTAATAAGAAAGTAAAGATTGCAGGTATTCTTCTTACAAAGTATAATCCACGCACCATCAACAACCGCGACATGAAAGAGTTGACAGAGCAGCTTGCACAGTACATGGACGCTCCGATGTATCAAACCACAATCCGTTCATCTGTTGTTGTTGAGGAAGCACAGACGCGAAAGACAGACATATTCAGTTATAAAGCGGACGCTGCTGTTGCGGGAGATTATGCCGCTTTTATTGAAGAGTATTTGAAAGGGGAAAATAAGTAATGGGAACGAAGAAAAGTAAGGTTGATACCTCGGCGTTGTTTCGAGGGATTGTCGGCCATGATGAAAGCGAAGCACCGGAAGTTAATTCCGGCGAAGCAGAAGCAGCGGCAAAGCTGCCGGTCGCGGAAGAAGTTAAAGCTGCTCCGGTGAAAGTTGGACGCAAACCCAATAAGGAAAAGAACATTCAGGTATCTATTTACCTTACCCCGGATCAGGCAAAGGAGCTTCGGGTTCAGGACGCTTTGAAAGAAAAGGAAACGGATAAATCCGCTATTGCAAGAACCGGCATTGAGATTGCTCTTTCCTTGAACAAAGAAACCTATGCAGCTATGAAAGTCGCTGCGGATAAAGTCGGAAAGACACCCGGCCAAATTGTGCAAAAAGCCCTTGAACAATATTTATAAGTTGTCACAAATGAAAGGCGGTGAACCATGAAACGATTAGGGGAATATCGTTCCTATTTGCTTTACGAAGTTGAAGAACAAGACGGCAGAGATATTAACACATCAAGCGGAAGCAGATATATCCGGAATAGTATCTTGATTTTTAAACCGGACGAAAACAATCCAAAGCTGGGCGATGAATGGCGAATGTGCAAAAACGAGGAAGAAGCAAAACGGACGATTGACGAGAGCGCACCTAAAATGCCAATTCAAGAGCAAATGAAACAGGCAGAGGAACGAAGCCGGGCGAGAGCGGCGGCAATGGACATTCAGCGCAGAGCAGATATAGAGGAAGAACGCAGACGGAGAGAACGGCAAGAGGAAGCCTATTATCCTGAAAGAAAAAGCTAATATTTGAAAGCCGCCTTTCGGGGCGGCTTTTCTTATACGAAACAAACTCTTGCATAAAAGTGAATGGTATCCTATACTTAAAAAAAGAGCGGAGCGAAGAATAACAAGCATTGGAAGTGTTAGCACACTTCCACGAAACGCCGAAAATTGCCACGGGGCAATTTCCTCTGTTTCTGCTTGTTGGTGCGTTGCCCCAAACCCCACCGGCTAACGCCGGAGAAGAAAAGCACGGCTTTTCATAAAGAACGAAAGGAAGGTATTTGCAAGATGGCAAATAGAGAAAGAACGGTGCGGCTGCAACTTTTTGTTTCGGAAGAAGAAGCTGATATGATACGACAGAAAATGCTTCAAGTTGGAACTACTAACTTTTCCATGTATGCGCGGAAAATGCTGATAGATGGATATGTAATAAAGCGTGATTTTTCAGAGTTAAAAGCTCTAACAAAAGAACTGTCTAACCTTGCTCGAAACATCAACCAAATTGCATTGAGAGCAAATGAAACACGAAGCATATACCAGCAAGACATTGACGATTTGAAACAGTATTATGGAAATGTGAAAAGGGCGTGCACAGAGCGTCTTGTAAAAATGATAGAGGAATAAAGCCATGGCTTACACAAGAATACACGCTATAAAAACAACCTTAAATAAGGCATTGGATTATATAGAGAATCCTGCGAAAACGCAGGAGCAACTTCTTGTGTCCGGTTATAATGTTGATCCTATTTCTGCGTCAGTTGAGTATCGTATGACGGCAGCATTGGCAAGAGAAATGAAAGGGGATTATGCAAAGACTGGTGGAGCAGATATTTTAGCTTTTCACATGATACAGAGTTTTTCTCCTTATGATAAAATCACCCCGGAACAGGCGCATGAACTCGGTAAAAAATGGGCTGATGAAATATTGCAAGGGAAGCACGAGTATGTAATCAGCACTCATGTTGATAAGGGGCATATTCACAATCACATAATTTTCAACTCTGTTTCTTTCTATGACTATAAAAAATATGAAACCAAGCCTTATAAAACGGCTGCGCTTTTGCGAAAAGTAAGTGATCGTCTTTGTGAAGAACAGGGACTTTCTATAATTCAAAATCCAAACCTAAAGCAAAAAAGCCCGACACATTACGAATGGGAACAGCACCGTGCAGGCACATCATGGAAAGCACAGATCAAAGAAAACATTGATAAGGCCATTGAAGCGGCAACCGATTATGACAGCTTCAAAGAAAATCTGCGGAAAGCAAATGTTGAGATAAAAGAGGGGAAAAGAATTTCTTTCAAAATTGCCGGTTCGGGACAAGAAAGATATTGCCGTGGCGATAGGATCGGAGAAGAATATACAAGGGAAAAGATTGTTGCGAGATTGGCAGCACCAAAAGTAAGAGAGCTTCAAAAAGAGGAAGAAACCAAACATCGGGGAGAGAAAAACGCCGATTATGCACCGCAGCCGGTATTTTCCTCTTATGATAAAAAGGTGGAGTGGGAAGCACAGAGAACAACACTTGCCGCCACAAAAGAACTGGCCGCAGCCTTAATGACGATCCGACAGGAGAACATACAGCAAGAAAATGATTTTGAAATCAGGATCAGCGGCTTGTCTGAAAAGGCGGCGGGTGTCCGGTCAACAATGACAGAACTTTCCGGAAAGAACCAGCAATATAAAAATGCGGCAAAGTACTTAATTGCATTTAATCAGTATCTTCCTATAAAGCAAGAGCTTGAAAAGCAACTTCCTTTTAGAAAGGCTAAATATGCCAGGCTGCATGAGGGCGAGCTGGCCGCTTTCGATCATGCAGCGGCACAGCTTGAAAAGCTGGGTGTAAATACAAATGTTGATCCGGAAAAAGTTTTAACTTTGGTAAAGGAGCAAGATGGCAAGGTATCGGAGCTGTCGGCGGCTCTCAAAGAAACCACTGCAAAAATTGACGCGCTCCGGCAAGCGCAGCGGATAGTAAAAGAGATCTACCAGCAGCCAAAAGAACCACAGGAAAAACGAAAAGAGCGGGAAAATCAAGAGCTGTAAAAAGGATTTTTTCAAGCCCATGGGAAACAATATTGACAAGCAGCATAGAATATAGTACAATGTACTACAAGAAAGGAGTTGATACTATGGCTTTTTCAATCAGACTTTCCGAGGAAGAAAAGCGGTTGGCTGACAGCTACGCAAAAATCCATTCGCTCTCTTTGGGAGAAGCGTTCAAAAGAGCATTGTTTGAGCGGATCGAAGATGAATACGACATTGCCCTTGCAGATGAAGCCTATTCAGAATATATCAAAGGCGGTAAAAAGAGTACACCTATTGCCGAACTTTGGAAAGAGTGCGGTCTATGAATTATAGTGTCGAAACCACCACACGCTTTGACAAAGAGTTTAAGAAACTCGACAGTTACACAAAGCGCATGATAAAGGCATGGATTGAGAAAAATCTAATTGGCTGCACCGATCCCCGGCAACACGGAAAAGGGCTTACAGCAAACCGCAGCGGGCAATGGCGGTACAGAATAGGGGATTACCGGCTTATTTGCCAAATAGAAGATGATAGGCTCGTTATACTCGCCTTGAATATTGGACACCGCAGCGAGGTCTACAAGAGCTTGTGACGGCTCACCGGCAGTAAAGGAGCTTTTGCGGCATATCCTCGCTGCGTTCCGGTATTCCACAGTCCCCTTGACTTCCGGTGCTTTGGGGGCTGCACCCGCCTTGCGGCGAAGGGAAAGAAGCAATCAAAGATCACTTCTTACCCCTCGCCTTTCGGCAAGTTTAGCCCTCAAAGGCGCAAGGACGGGCGGCTCTGCTAAAAAAAGCAATCAAAGGGCTGCGCTCGATCGGCAGCTCTGGCCGATCGCTGGGGCTGCTTTTTTCTTTTTGCATGTAGAAGAAAATGCGGACAAAAGCGTGTTTGTAGTAACAAGGGAACGACACTCCCCGCCAAAGGCCACTATAACGCCCACAGAAGCACCGGAGGGCGAGGGTGGGGAAATAGACGAGGGAGAGCCGGAAAACGGCGCACAGGGAGCCACAGAGCCGCCGAAAACCAAGCAGAGCTTGAGAAAGTATGTTTGCCCAAAATGTGGCTGCATTATTCGGGCTTCAAGAGGGGGAAATGTGATTTGCGGGGAATGCAAAGTACCCTTTGAACAAGAAACATAATTTGAAAGTTAATTTTCAAAAAAGAAAGAGAGGAACAAGAAGTGAGTATATTTACAGAAAACCAAGAACCGATGTTTGCCAGCAAGGAGCATTACGAGTTTTTCAAGCAGACCTGTGAGCGGTTAAATGCAGATTGCTATTTGAAAGCCCTGATCTACACCGTGGGAATTAGCCAGGACACCCGGAGCCGGTGGAGCAGCTTTTATGATGAAAAAGAGAGGACAATTAAACCGGAAGTGATAAATAACGGGTGGCAGACCAGCGGCAGCGTGCGGATCACAAGGCTTGCTTTTCAGCTATTTACAGACAGCACCCCGACGGCCATTGAATACGATAAAGACGATAATCCCCAGTACAGCTTCAAAGAGTGCCAGCTATACAGCGTATCAGATACCTTTTGCTGTTCCTATGCGCCATTTTTTGTGGAAGCGGTAAAGCTGCGTTACCCGGACTATTTTAGCCCGCGTAAGGTGTATAGGCAGTAAAAAAAGCCCACCACCGGCTACGGTAGTGGGCTTTTACTTATTTTTCAAGATCGTGGTTTTTGTCGTGGTGCTGATTGGGAGCGTGGGAACTGTTACGCCGGTCACTTTCGGCTTGTGCTGCGGCCATGCGCTCTTTCATGCTTGCTTTGGTCGGTGCTGCTTTGGCCGTTTCCTTTTCCGGGCTTAAAAGATAGGTTTTACATTCTTGCTCTAAGAGCTGGAAAGCGCAGCTATTTGCAACAAGCCCTTGATCCTTACCGAGAAGCACCCTTTTATATGTACGCTCTGCTAAATGCTGAATGGTTGCCTGATTTGCGATACAGTACCTTAATTCCTGTGCCAATAATGCCCGGTAAGCCCGATCCGGCTCACCGGCAATGGTTCTTTCAGCCACAAGCTCTTTCGGAATAGGAAACATATAATTGAAACGCAGGGAGCTTGTCACTTGCCCATTGTCAGCTTTAATTAAAAAATTATCTGGCTTCTGTTGGGTGTAGGAAGTAACCGGCACATAGTAATCAATGTTGTTGACTTGTAAAACTATCCCACAAAGGAATTTTGGCTTTCGGAGATTTCCATATTCCATGTTTGGAACACGGCTAAAGCCCCTTTTGTCCTGTTCTACTTTTTTCAGATAATTCACATAGTCCAAATCCACAGTATAAAAATTAAGTTTTTCCATAGATACCCTTTCTGAATAAGAAAAAGGGACGGTACAAACCACCCCTTTTTGCTCATTACAGCCACCGTTAAGGCCGTGGCGCACCTTTCATAAATGATCTGCTCTTAAAGCGGCAGGGCACTTTTCATAAATGATCTGCTCTTAAAGCGGCAGGGCACTTTTCAGGCTGGGTATCTCTACCCGGTATTATTATTATACGCAAAAGCTCAAATTATGTCAAGATGTTTTTTTGCATTTTTAGTACTTTGGTATTTTATTCCGCAACGACATTCAAGGTGTCGGAGAGATCAAGAGCGGCAAAGGCTTCCTGTGTCATAGCATTGGCTTTCCGGATTGCTGCTTCAACGGTTTTCTTAATTTCTTGATCCTCAATTAAAGGCAAGCTGTCATTGAGAGCTGCTATAACACTATCGCGGTTTTGAGAGAAACCACAATACATTTTGACAATGCTTAATTCATCAATGGTAAACATGATTATTCCCCCCTTTCTGCTGTCTTGTCGCGCTGGAGCTGATTGAGAGCGTGGGAACTGTTACGCCGGTCAGCTTCGGCTTGTGCTGCGGCCATGCGTTCTTTCATGCTTATTTTCTTTTGCGGCTCCTGTGCCGCCTTTGGCTGTTCTTTGTTCTGATCTCGAAAGCCAAGCTGTTCCCTCGTCTTTTCCCGGTCAAGGTCAATATCACCGTCAAATCGGACTGTATCAAGCATTTCCTCATGGCGGCGGGCTTCCTCTGATGAAATGCCTTGATATTTTTCAAAACTTGCTACATCAGCTTCTTGCTGCTGATCCTCTATGTCTTGTGCGAACTCCGGCAGATTTTCAAAGCCAAAACTATCTACATAATAGGCGGAAATACCGAACTCCTCTTTGATTGCGATAATATCAGAAACAGAAAGGCTATGCCCGGTAAAATCAGCCGGGCGATTTATGTTGAACTCTGTAAATAAATCATCAAGGTTTTTTCCCGCTGGTAGTTTTCCAGTATAAACTTTATCATACATAGGAAGCGTAGGAGTTATATTTGCTTGCCGGAGCTGATCTAATCCCTCAAAACGGATATTCCGGTTGTCTGCGCTTTCTTTAAGCTGGTATATGATAAAGGGGCGATCTTCTTTTTCAAAAGAGGAAGCGAGGTTTTTTACCTGATCCGGCGTAATCTCTGTAAAGAGATCCTTTTCCCTATCCTTTTGAAGCTCTGTAAGCCGGGTGTCGATTTTATCAATCAGATCCCCAGCTTGCTTTTGGATTGTTTCAAGAGAGCTTTGCAACTCGGCCAACTCTTTACTGCTGCTCCAGGAAGCCAAGTAAGGAAAAGTATAATCGGAAGTATCAATTCCGTAATGCTCACACACGACAAAAGCGGTGCTTTCGGCTTCAATTTCTCTTGTGCGCCGATCTGTCCGATCGGCAAGAATAAGGTTTTGTTCCGGCGCGTGTAAATCTGCGTGAGTAACTTCGTGTATGGCCGTTTTTACACTCTGCGCTTCACTCATTCCTTGCTGAATTACAATACGCTGGGTGACAGGATCGCAAAAGCCTTTTGCGCCACCCTGTATTTCTTCAAAAGATACCGGGAATGGGGAAACATCACGGATTGCTTGCATAAGGTCTTGATATGCTTCCACACTGCCGTTTAGCTCGTTGACGAGCTGCGGGAGTGGTTCACCCTCGGTTTGGCTTACATCGAACACGGAAACCGGAACATAAGACGGTACTTGCCGGGTAACTTTTTCCATAACTGGCTTTCCGTCTGCTCCGATAATGGTGTTGCCGGAACTATCCTTTTTCTCCTGTTCCACATTAACTTTGCGGGGAGAATAACCTACAATTTGAATACCACTTTCTCCACGCTGTACTTGCCGGTTAAACTTTTTCTTCCACGCAGCATAACCGGCTACATGGGTTGCTTCCGGCTTTTGCATAAGGATCAATAGGCTGTTTCTAAAGCTATATGAATGAAACTTTGACATGGTGGCAAGGTAATTGCGATAATTTTCACTCTCAAAAACTGCTTTCGTTCCTTGTTCTGCCTGTTCCAAAAGTTCTTTGAGCTTATCATTATTCTTTGGCATTTTTAGGCTCCCTTTCTTGCTTCTCCTTTCGTACATACTCATAAAGGCTCGGTTTAGAAATACCGGTTGCCGCAGTAATTTCTTTAATCGAATACTCGTTTGAGAAGTACATTTTCAAAGCAGTATCTACCTGTTTTTTGTCATGCGGCTTTCTGCCGCCTACGCGACCACGCGCTTTGGCAGCAGCAAGGCCGGATTTTGTATTTTCGGATATAATATCTCGGTCAAGCTGCGCCAGCGCACACCATGTAGTGAATACAAACCGCCCCATCGGCGTAGTGGTATCAATTTTTTCCGTTAGGCTTACAAACTCAATTTGATTTGCCTGAAACTCCTCGGCCAATGCCAAAAGCTGCTTTGTGTTTCGGCCAAGCCTTTTTAATTCATATACCACAAGCGTATCTCCGGAGCGGAGTTTATCTAATAGTCGGTTAAGTTCAGGACGGCTCCTTTTTGTTCCCGATATTTTCTCTGAAAAGATTTCATCTACGCCATATTCCCGGAGCGCGTCAAGCTGTCTGTCCGTTTTCTGATCCTCTGTACTTACTCTTGCATACCCAAATCTCATATATTTAAGCCCCTTTCGCACTTATCAAGGAAAATTATAATCCATAAAGGGAGTGCCCGGCAACACGAAAAATGCAAAATGCAAATAAATTATCTTGTCTGATAAACGATCGTTTATCAGACAAAATTTTTGATGCACAAAAGCACGGTTTTTTCGGGCAAATTTAGTCTATTTTCATGTCTGAAAAATAAAGTTCAGAAAACGTTTCACAAAACAAGTTTTCAGACCAAACTTTTAAGATAGGTTGGATCAGTCTGATCGTCAGTAATCATTTTTACCGGATTAGTGGTAGTGAAGTAAAATTGCATGGTTCTTTCTCCACCGTCAAAGGTGAGTTGCATGGAGCTGTGATAATAATTGTTATTCGGATCACTCGTGATAGTATAAGTTCCGGCTTCGGTTGTAGTGCCGTTTGTAAAGGAATATGTGCCGTCTGCGGAAAAGGTATAGCTCCAATAAATGCTATCTGCGGTCGGCCATTCGTCAAAGGTTCCTTTCCATGTGCCTACAATCATATCTTTTACATAAGCGTCCAGTTCCCTGGCATATTCGGAAACATCGGGATTTCTTTCAGAACTTATAACGCGATCGGTGATTGTGTTGTCTGTATTGTTGTTTATAGATTGATTATAATTGTATGGATAAATTCCATAAACAGCTTTATATCTTTCAGCGCGTTCTTGCACAGAAAGAGTGCCTTTTGTGTAAGTCGGAGCATATTCAATTCCGGTGCAATAGAATGTCATAACGCCATCGCTGCTTTCAGTCAGCGTATAGGGGTAATTCGCTGCGGCTCCGCTCTTGACGATCTTGATTAGTTTATCAGAAATAATCTCGTACTCGTGATATAGCGTTTCTTCCGGCAAAACGTTTGTTGCTGCTGTATGGACGGTAATTCCGGTTTCTGTGAAAGTACAAGTAGTTGCTCCGTCAAGACTTGTCCATTCACCCAGTAGCTTATTAACCGTGTTTGGAATGATATTCGCTTCATCTTCTGCGGCCTGAGCTGCCGCTGCGGTTAGGGCGGCTTTTGCGGCTTCCTCGGTCTGATAATAGGTATATTTCCCGGTCAAGGTATAGCTGCCGTCCTGGGCCTGATTGATCGTAAGCGTGGTTGTTCCGTCCTGTGCGCTTTGCAGGGTTACAGTGTTTCCGGAAACGCTATATGTGCCAGCAAAAGAAAGCCACGGATTGCCGCCGTTCCACTCTGCAAAAGAGTAATTACCCTCTTTGCCGAAGGTGACGCTATCCGGCTTATCGCTGTACCATGTGCCAACAATGCTTATGGCTGGATTACTATTCTTATGTAGTACAGCGACCACGATCGCAGCGGCCAATACAAGAACACCGACAAGAGCAACGATAACAATAAACTTCTTTGAAATAGGCTTCATTAAAAATTACCTCACTTTCTCGGCGGGAAATCAAATCCCACAGTTTTATCTTCTTTCAGAACAAGATTTGCGTCAAAAGGCTTTCCGGCTTTGCTTGTAAATCCCTTGATAAGATCAGTTTTCCCCTTTGCCAGTAGCTTTACAGCTTGTGCCTTTGAAATAGCTTTGCTGGCCGTGGTTTTCCAAATCACAAAGCCGCAGCCGCCCTTTCCGCTTTCACAAGAAAAGCTCTTTGGGTACTCTACAACCTTTTTACCGCATTTTGGGCAAATGCCTATACTCTCTCTCTCACTCTGAAAAACGCCGGTGCTTTGCTCCGACGAATACAAAGCCTTTGTGTCCATCACAAAGGAACGGATAAAGCCGCTGATCTCTTGCATGAAATCAGTCGGGTTTTTTTCCCCTCGCTGGATCGCGGCAAGCTGTTTTTCCCATTCTGCGGTTAGCTCCGGCTCCTTGATTTTGTCGGTGACAAGGTCAATGAAAGTATATGCCGTTTCAGTCGGTAGCAGCTTTTTGCCGTTTCTCACGATATATCCGGCCTTAACAATGTTCTCAATGATACCGGCTCTTGTTGCCGGGGTTCCAAGCCCACTATCTTTCATAGCGTCTTTCAGTTCTTCATCAACTATGCTTTTCCCGGCAGTTTCCATAGCTTTGAGTAAAGTATCTTCGGTATAGGACGGCTGCGGCTTTGTTTTCTTTGGTTCAGCTTTTACTTCGGACGCGGTAAAGGTGTTTCCCTCGCTCATGGGCGGCAGCACCGCGTTTTCCGGAGTGTCCGGAGCGTCCTCTTTTTCTTCCTGTGCTTTTACGGCTTTTTTTACCTGATCGTCAATCTGCTTAAAGCCAAGGTCAATTTCTTCTCTGCCGGTGGCCGTGAAAGGTTCGCCCTCAATATCCAAGACTACTTTAGTAGCGGTGTAGGTGTGCGGAGCATAAACAGCGGACAAAAGACGGTAGGACACCAAAAGCAGAATATTTCTCTCTCCGGTCGGTAGGTTATCCAGTTTTTCTTTCGTAACGCCGGAAGTGGGCAATACGGCATGATGATCGCTTACTTTTTTATCATTGATGATTTGTGCCATAGTTACATTTTCAGTACTATAATTGCTTGCAACTTCCGTACTGATAATGCCGGTGGCAAGGATTGTATCAATCAGGCTCCGGGTAGATTGCTCCTGATCTGCTGTAATATAACGGCTGTCAGTTCGAGGATAAGTAGCCAGCTTATTATCATAGAGCTTTTGCAGATAATCAAGGGTTTGCTGCGCCGAATATCCAAGCAGCCGGTTAGCGTCCCGCTGTAAGGTTGTCAGATCATATAGAGCAGCGGGTTTCTCTCGTTTTTCCTCTTTTTCAGCTTTAGATACATAGGCGTCTTTTCCGGAGCATTTTTCTACAATCTGCTGTGCTTTTGCCTGATCGTCAGCTCTGCTATACGCCTTAAAAGAACCACAATTTGCGGTGAGCGTAAAATAAGTTTGCGGGACAAAGTTTTCTATACTGCGCTGCCGGTTCACAATAAGGTTGATTGTCGGTGTCTGCACACGGCCACAAGTCAGCGTTTTGTTATACATCTTTGAGTAGAGCCGGGTAAGATTGATCCCGACAAGCCAATCTGCCCGCTGGCGGCACAAGGCAGCTTCATAGAGATTATCGTATGCGCTACCGGGCTTCATACCGGCCAAGCCTTCTTTGATACTTTTTTCTTCCATGCTGCTGATCCATAACCGCTTGAATGGTTTTTTACACCCAGCTTGATTATACACCAGTCGAAAAATCAATTCACCCTCTCGCCCGGCATCGGTAGCTTCTACCAGCTCCGACACATCGGCGCGGCTCATAAGTTCTTTCAGAACTGCGTATTGATCCGCAGTAACACTTGATACTTCGGTAATGTAGTTTTCGGGAATGATAGGCAGCGTGTCCAAGCTCCACTTTTCCAAGCCCTCACCGTATGCGCTCGGTTTGGCCAGCTCAATTAAGTGGCCAACACACCACGATACAATATAATCATTTCCGGACAGATACCCTTTCCCTCTTGTTGTTGCGCCAACTACCTTTGCGATTTCACCAGCCACAGAGGGCTTTTCTGCAATAATAAGAATCAATGAACGGCTCCTTTCTGATTAAAAATCAATCACTCATTTGCGTTGCCGGGCGTTTGCATAGGAGTGGATTTCATCTTTTTAAGCAGCTCCTTGACCTGATCCAGCGGCATATCAATTTCTTTCAGCATGGCTTTAACTTCCAAACTTTCCAGCGTGTCAAGCTCACGGCGATATTTGCTGATTTTGTCTTGCTCTTTGCCGATCCGCTCTTGTGCTGCGGCGATCTTCGCCTTTTTTTCTTCGATTTTTTCAGAGATTGTCATAGGGTGTACTTCCTTTCTTTTATGGCGTTGGTTTTTCGCACTCTGTAAAGATAAGAGGATTAAGATTGCGATTGTCTTTATCGTGATATTCAAGGTGCAGGTGGTTCCCGGTGCTTGCTCCGGTGGTTCCTACATAACCGATCACATCACCCGGATTAACCGTCTGCCCATTCGCTACCGCAAAGCCGCTCATGTGGCCGTAAAGGGTATAAGATCCGTCCGCTGCAACTACTTTGATATAATTACCCCAACCGGAAGCGTCGCTGCCGGTTACAATCGTTCCGGCATTGCAAGCGTTGATTGGCGTTCCACCCGGCATGGCAATATCAAGGCCGAGGTGCTGCTTTAGTTCCCCGCTTATCGGGTGTATACGCCAGCCCCAGCGAGAAGAAACTCCCACAGACCAATCCACACCAATAAAGGGACTTGAAAGTTGTTGCCTAAAGGTGTAAACACCGACTTCTTGCAGCGCGTCATATTGCTGCTGCTGATCCGGGGCAAGTAGCGTGTTTTTATTGGCTTCGTAATAATCTTCCCAAGTTTTTGTTGTAAGGTATATATCCATGTGATAGACATATTCCGTCCAAGTGTCCGTTGTTGTTTCGCCGGTTACTGGATCGGTTGAGGTGCTTTCGTGCTCTATTTCTTCCGTCCACCTGATTTTTTCTACCTGATGAAGTTGTGCATGGATTGTTTCAAGCTCACCTTTTACCGTAGTGCCAAAAAGACCGGCTATGATCCCGCTGAAAGCATAATCTTCATAGCGGCTATCCAAATAAGAAAGGATAAGATCGGCGTTGGTATAAACTGAAATACTGTCTTTTGATGCTTCCACTCCGTTCATGTAATATCGGTATTCATCAATCGGCGGTATATGGAACCGGGTATCTTCGTTGACAATATCATCTTCCATACGAGCGTCCAGCTCTGTAATATAAAGATAAGTCTGTGAAACCTCGTAATCTTCACTTTTGAGCGAAAGGGACGTTATCATACCAACAACAGAGGAAACCACCGCAATTATACCGGCCACTACAACAGCGGCTATGGCAGTAATACCAGCCGCTTTCAAAACAACCGGATTTGCCAAAACTTTTTTTCCGGCCGCAAATACCGCTTTACCCCCGGCCTTTATTTTCTTTGCGGCGTTTTTTGCCGTTTTTACTGTCCTCTTTATGCCGCGCCCGGTGGCCTGCGCCATTTTCAAAGTGCGTTTTGTTCCAACGATTAAATCTTTTGGCTTTGTAATTGCCTGCATACCGAGATCGTCAGAACCATGGAAATCCTCAACGGCTTTAACAGCTCCGGTTTTTATAATGCTGCCTATGGAGCCAGCCGATCCGGTAAGGCTTTGCTTTGCACGGTCGGTAAGTAATTTTTTTGCTGCGGAACCGGTCAAAACACCAGCAGCCACATCATTAGAAAGTTTCCGGCCATACTTTGCAAACCGAATAGCACCACGGCCAGCAGCAAAGCTGCCTTTCACAGCATATTTCCCGGCTTTATAGCCATACTTTGTGGCTTGTCCCTTTGCACGGTCGGTAATATCTCCGTCTTTGCCGCCTTGTCCTACGGCGGCTTCAACTTCTCTGCCAATAATGCCAGCAGCCGTTTTTAAGATACCTTTTTTCTCTCCCGGTTCCGGCACTCCCCATGTTTTATCCGCAAAAGCGGCGGCTTCGGACGCTTTTAATCCGCTCTTTATGCTGTCGGCAACTGATCCGCTTACAGAGCTTGCGAAAGCCCCTCTATCGTCAGTCTTAAATACACCCGCTGAGCCGGCAATAGCAGCGGCTCCGGCAGCCCCACCAAAAACGCGGGCTTCTCCCGGCTCTTTCTCAACTGATCCATACCTCGCTTCTTTTTGCGGTTGCTCTACATCGTTTATATGGCTGAACCGTTCCGCTGTGCTGTGCATTGGTGCTGATGAAGCACCCGGAGCCGGGGAAGCTGCCTTTTCTGCTCCTGTTCCGTAATGGTAATCTCGAAAGCCGAGTTGATCCCTTTTTTTCTCTTTATCAAGGTCAATGTCACCATCAAACCGGACTGTATCAAGCGTTTCTTCATGGCGGCGGCTTTCCTCTTGTCTATGATAAGAGGTATAGCCGCCGCGGTGCTGAGGCTCTACGCTTCCTGTGTCTCGATGATATACCGGGCTTTGTGGAGAGCTGCCCCGTCCGGGGCGGCTCTCCGGTGCTCCCGCGCTGTAATACGGCTGCTGCGGGGTATCAAGATAGCCTTGCTGTCGGATCACATCACGCTGGGTGCTGGTTTCGAGATCGTCGCGGACGGTATCACGGTGCAGTTGGCTCCTGTCTGATGAAAACACAGTATCTTCTTTATCTTCCGGAGAAAGATACTTGCCATATTTATCACTCATAAACCGTCCCCCTCTCGCAACTTATACGGTAGCCGCAGCGGCTTCTTCCTCTGCGGGTTCCTTTTGTGAAGTGTCCTTTTTAATGTCCCCGACTTCCTCAATTTTTGTTGTCATCATGCGGTATAGGTCGGTATCGGTCGGGAACCGATCAATGAAAGGAACAATGGATTTACCGGCAAACAGCAAGCCGTGTCCGGGTTCCGAGCTTGTGACAAAGGAAAGCTGCTTGTTGCTGATATTAAGCAGCCCGGCAAGCTCCATGCGGTCGCTTGTGGCTTGATTTAACATCATAATAAAATCGCTGTTGGAAAGCATACGCCGGGCAAGATCAGACAACAGCAGTGTTTCTACATTTTGGGTAATTCCGGTAGGAACAGCTCCCCATTTACGGCTACGGCTCCAAAGTTCAAAGAAATAGTTTGCGCTGTATTCGTTACTGAAAAGGAGTTGGATTTCATCAATATAAATCCATGTTCGCTTGCCGATCGCGCGGTTTTGAGTAATGCGGTTCCAAATCTGATCGAGGACAACGATCATACCGAAAGTACGGAGCTGCTTTCCGAGATCGCGCACATCAAAAACAACAAGTCTTTTCTGTGTGTCTACATTGGTACGGTTTGCAAAAACAGAAAGCGTACCATCAATGTAAAGTTCAAGATCAAGAGCCAGCCCTTTTGCTTCCGGCTCCGGCTGTGCCAGGATAACCTCATAAAAATCGCGCAGCGTGGGAACCGGGTTCTTTTTGGGATTGGCAAAATAGGGCGCGTAGCAGATTTTACAGGCACGGCTCACAATGGAACGCTGCCCACCGGTCAATCCCTGTTTGCCGCCTACCAGCAGTTCACAGATTGTCAAAATAAACTCTGCTTTGAGCTGCAACGGTTCTTCATCATCTGCATAGTCCATGCTACAATCCATCGGATTTATGTAGTTTTTGGAGCCAGCGGAGATATGCACAATTTCTCCGTCAAAGCCCTGTGCCAGCGGGGTATATTCTCGCTCCGGATCAATAATTAGCACCTCTGCATTTGGATCATTCAGCAAAACATTTATCATTTCGCGCTTTGCTGCAAAACTCTTTCCGGAACCTGGAGTGCCGAGAATAACACCGTTTGGAGCCTTTAAGCTGTAACGATTGAAGAAGATAAGGTTTCTTGAAAGTGCATTAAGACCGTAGTACATACCTCCTTTTTGGTAAAGTTCCATAGTGGTGAAGGGAACAAAGATTGCCGTAGAAGCGGTTGTCAATGTGCGGGACACATTCACAAGATTTTTCCCGATCGGAGCAACGCTCATAATTCCCTCGCGCTGCCGGAGAGCAAGCCGATCAATTTTGACATTGTTTTTTCGGGCAGTTGCCATAATCTGAAAGGCGTTATCCTGCAAGGTGTCTATATCGTCAGCAAAGGTGTAAACCAGCAAAGTAACCTTAAACATACGCTGATTTTTGTTTTCCAGCAGATCAAGGAGCTTTGTTGCTTCGTCGTAGCTCCGGCGAGTTTCCATAGGAATAGCAATATCGGCATTACGTCCTTTTTGCACGGCCTGATCCTGTTTGCCGGTAGCTTCCATTTCCATAAAAGCAATCTGTCGGCGCACAAGTTCAAGAGCCTTTCCCTGTTCCACATTGGTAATGTGCAGCGTGATATTCATATCAATGGGTAGATCAGACAATTCAGAGATAATCTTGTCTGAAAGCTCTGCCGGAAGATCGCGCAGAAATAGCACCTGCCCATAGTGTTCGCCGGTGTGAGAACCAAAGGAAAACATATCTTTATCGGTGAAATCAAAGCTGTCCGGCGCAATACAGGCTTTTGTAGTAAGGCTGCTTTCCAAAAGCTGATCGTATGCAAAAGTAAACCTCTCCCCCGGACGGAAGATCTCGTGGAGCTGCTGCAAGCGGTCAATGCCACTCATGGCTGCCACTTCGCACCCAAGAGCCTTATAATGCCCCATAAGGTCAGTTTCCAGCCGTGCCAGCGCAGGAATGGCTGTTTCATAGGAAGTGGCAGCAGTTGAGAAAGTAATATACTTTTCTCTTAAAATGCTGTTCTGCCCCTCAAGGGCTTTTGCAGCAAGCATACCGTTCATTTCCTTGCGGTAGTGATTGAGTTTCGCTTGTCCGTCAATCATTGGCATAAACATGGTTTCCTTAAAGGCTTCCTTGTCAATACGCCGATTTACAATATTGATTTGCAAGTGTATGGTAGGATCGCAATAATTCAGGGCTTCGCAGTACCGGGTGAAAAGGTCAACTTGTTCATCACGCCGGGCAGTCTGATAGTTAATATCAGAAAACTTGAAAGAACGGCTATAAAGGCCATGCTCAATTTGGCAAATACCGTCCTCAAACATCAGATCATACTTTATCTGCTGGACGGTGTTTTTCGGCGCGGCGGCTTTCTTTAGCTGCTTTTTCCGCTCTGCGTTTAATTGTTCGGTATTCTTGTCGAGCTGCTTTAATCTCGCGGAGTGCTTCCTTGCGCTTTCTCTTGCGGCCTTTTTCTGTGACCGCAAAGACAACGGCTTCTCTAATTTGCCAGGCTTCTTTTCGCTCTTTTCGGGTGAGCTGCTTCCCTGTCCCGGCACTGCCGGTTTCTTTTTCAAAAATCCAAGCATATTTTGATTTCCTTTCTGCGGTTTCGTCTGCCAGATCAGGCAGAGCGTCAATAACGAGTTCGTTTTCATAAGATAGCTTGTTCATGCCGGTTTTGTGCCGGATCAGCAACGCTGCATATTTTTCAAATGTCATGCCGTCTTTCTTGATGAACCCAAAGGCCATAAGAGGCATAGCTTCAGCTATTATGATGTAGCTTGCCGTATCCATTGTTAAACCAAGTACCTTTGTGCAAAGAAAATAAGTACCTACGCCTAATACAACGGCAGACGAAAAGCATACTAATTTTCGGAGTGATAAACCGAACATGATTTTTTCTTCATATTCAGTTATTTCTTTTGGAATTGGAACACTTATTGCCATGTGTTTTTGCTCCTTTCTTATCTTACATAGCGTTACATACACTCTTTGCCCAGCGGCTGGAACTGAACACACCAAGTGCCAGGATCAGAGAATACAACAATAATCCCCATGCGCTTGTATCACCAAGGATATTGGAGCTTACCAAAATTGGGAAGAACGATAGGATTAAGTAAATAAAGGCTCCTTGCAAGCAAACCGCAGCAAAACTTTTCAAAAAGCCTTTTGCAATCTGATTAAGATCATCCGAGGGGAAAGTAGCTATTGGGATAGGTGAAATTGCAATATAAACATAAATCTCAATAAAGCGGGCTATACAAATGATCTGAACCAAGCCCAGCAGTACCCAAACACCAAACTTAACTATGACAAGTTCCAAGAGCATACCTATTTGATCTCCCAAACTCATAGCGTTGATTTGTGCGGTCATAGCCGCAAGATCAACCGCCCCGGAAACCGAGCCGTTAACAACGACACCGGCAATGCCGGTAACAACTGCTTGTGCTACGCTATAAATGGCTTGCATGAAAAGCAAAGAACTGTCTACGGCCACTTTACAAAGCACCATTTTGAACATTACACGAAACACAATTTCAGCTCCAAAGGAAGAACCGCCGCCAGCTCCATCGACTTTGATACTTGCCTTGTAAAGTTCCAGCACGAAAAACAGAGCTAAAATCACATAGGCAATCGGCATGACAACGCTTGTCATAATGGTATGAACCCACCCATAAAGGGTGTTATTAAAGGCAGAAAGACCGATTGATAAATAGCTGTTTTGCCCTACTGCGGCAAACTTATCAATCAAATCCGTTACCCACTTTATCAAAAGGTCTTTGAACAAGGTTACACGCTCCTTTCGTTTTTATAAAATAAGGGCGGCTGCTGTTATATGCAGCCGCCCTTATGCAAGGCTATTTGCTGCGGCTTTGCAGCAAGATCACGACACAACCGAACTGAACAAGGCGGCTGCGGCGATAATCAAACCCCCGCCAACAATCTGCCAAATGCCCGATTGAAGTGCCGGTCCATTCTTATCTTTCAAGCCGCCAGCGAGAACGACAACGCCCCACACCAGCCACAGACCGCCGCCGATAATTGCAAACTTTGTAACAAGAGTAAGTACCTGATTGAGCAACTCCATAATTTTTACCTCTGCTTTCTTTTTGTGTGTTATTAGAAAAAACGCTTTTATACGAGTGCGTTCAACTCCGATAGGGTGACTACTTGAACTTCCTTTACATTGTCCAAGAAGTGTTCATCAACAGCAGCCTGCGCTTTCCGAATATCAAATATTGGCGCGCCGCCGTCATTGATCTGCTTATATCGCTTATGCTTTGCTGTTGGGTATTTAAGCGACTTAAACGGGGGCAATCCGGTTATCAGGACAAGGCATTGTGTTCTTTTCAATCGGCCAATTTCGGCAGCGTCAATCAGATCCCGCCCAAGTATGCTGTTGTTAAGACTGTAACTGCCGGTTTGCCCACGACTTTCATTGACATTTTGAGTATCAATCGTAGTTTTACCGATCATTTCAGAGATTTGCTTTGTTGTCTTTGTGGACTTCCCGCCCAAGAAAACAAAGGTGTCGCAGCAATCTATGATTGTTTCGCTATCGTCCTTATAAATGGACGAAATTTGCGTCAAGCTCTGCAAAATTATCATGCAGCTTATGTTTCGGCTTCGGATCGTAGAGATCAACCGGTGGAAATCCGGAACCTTTCCTATGTTGGCGAACTCATCAAACAAACATCGAACATGGAACGGCAATTTGCCGCCGTATTCGTTGTCTGCTTTTTCGCAAAGCAAATTGAACATTTGGTACATAATCATAGCGATCAAAAAGGCATAGGTACTATCCGTATCGCTCATAATCACGAAAAAGGCTGTTTTTCGATCTCCCAGTTCGTCAAGCTGCAATTCGTCGTACAGCATAACTTCCCGCAGCTCGTCAATATCAAACGGAGCCAACCGGGCAGCACAGGAAATCAAAATACTTTTAAGCGTTTTCCCCGCCGCCTGTTTGAACTTTTTGTACTGCTTCACCGCAAGGCAATTTGGCTTTTCCTTTTCCAAATCTTCAAACATAATGTCGATCGGGCTTTGATAATCTTCGTCGTCCTCTTTTACTTTGCACATATCCAGCATTTCAATCATCATGGGAATGTTTTGATCTTCCGGTGGGGCTTCATACCAAAGGTAAGCGATAAGTGCCGTGTATAGCAGCTTTTCGCAGTCTTTCCAAAACTTTTCACCGGAACCGGTTCCCTCTCCATTGGTATTCTCCATAAGAACCGTTACGACTTTCAGAATGTCCTTTTCCTTGTGGATATACGCCAGCGGGTTATAATGGAGCGATTTTGAAAAATCTATGGTGTTAAAGGAGCGGACGGTATATCCGTTGTTTGTAAACAGATACCCAGTTTCCGGGAGAATGGTTCCTTTTGGATCGGTAATTACATAGCTGCTGTGAAGCTGCATAAGGGACGGCTTAATTTCTGAATATGTCTTGCCGGAACCGGAGCCGCCAACTACCACAATGTTTTTGTTGCGGTCGGCTTCAAAGTCTTTTACTTTTCGGACGCTTATTTGCTCTGTGGCCGAAAGAGGAATATTCATGTCCGGTTCGCGATCGGTAAGAGGTTTTATATCTTTTGCTGTCCCCCATCGTGCGGAGCCGTGTTCTGATCCGCGCATAAAGTTCTTTGCGCCAAACACATTGTATAAAAAGATTAGCCAAACACAGGCTGCGCCGATCGCACCGGAAATCAAGGCCGTTTTTGAAGTTCCTATCATAAAGGGGTTGTTTTGCAAGGCTGGAATTATTGCGTCTATGGCTGCGTTGATGTTTTCTACAAGGTTTCCGGTTAGCCCCTCAAAGATAAGGGCTGTTCGGTTTGCGAGATGTCCAACCAATAATGAAGCAATGATTGAAAAGAAAAGGAAGGGCTTAATATCTTTTTTCATCGGGCTTCTTTCCCCCTGTCTGCACTATGCTCATGTTCCGGGGGCGTTCTTTCTGCGTTTCGCTGTGCCGCCTTTTCCTCGGCTTCTTTCATAACTTCCTTGATAGGCTTCTTGCTTCCCTTTTGGAAGTTCTCAACGCATTTCTGCAAGCCTTTATAAACACGATCCACATCTTGCCCTTTGAAGAAAACGGTGTAGTTTTGTGTTTCCGTGTCTTTTTTTATTGAAAAATCCACGGCGTACTTGTTAAGCTCTCGCTTAAAGGCTTGCATATCTTCTCCGGTGAGTTCTATGCTTTCCAGCTTTTTACCTTGCAGATTGAGCTTTTTTAGGCTCTGCTCCCCATGGGTGATTTTTTCCCGGTTAGCAAGGATCTTTTCAATCAGCCCTTTAAGTGCTGCTGCGGTGATTTTTGCCGCTTTCCATTCAACTTGTACTACACCAGTAGCAGGTGCATTATACTCCATACCTGTTGGAAGAATAATAGCATTAGCTACACCATGTGGTGTATCATAAAGTGCTCCAAGTGGATGAGCCATAGAATGAACAATACCAAGACCTACATTAGAAAATCCCATACCAGCTATGTACTGACCTAAAGCCATTCCTTCTCTTCCTTCAGGAGTATTATCAACTGCACCTCTTAAACTCTTGGCAATAATCTCAATTGCCTTTAGATGGAACATATCAGATAATTCCCATGCACCAGCAGTAATATAACCCTCAATAGCATGTGTAAGAGCATCCATACCGGTAGCAGCAGTAAGACCCTTAGGCATGCTTGACATCATATCAGGATCTACAACAGCAACAACAGGAATATCATGAGGATCTACACATACCATCTTACGATTCTTCTCTGCATCAGTAATCACATAATTAATGGTAACTTCTGCGGCTGTACCAGCTGTAGTAGGAACTGCAATAATAGGAACTGCCGGATTCTTTGTATCAGCAACACCCTCAAGACTTCTTACATCAGCAAACTCAGGATTGTTGATTATAATACCGATTGCCTTGGCTGTATCCATAGAAGAACCACCACCAATAGCTATCAGATAATCTGTTCCCGCATTCTTGAATGCTTCTACACCTGTCTGTACATTCTCAATTGTTGGATTAGGCTTGATGTTAGAATATAATTCATAAGAAAAACCATTATCATCAAGAACCTTAAGAACCTTTGCTGTCACACCAAACTTAACAAGATCAGGATCAGAGCATACAAATGCTTTCTTAAACCCTCTTGACTTAACTTCTGTTGCAATCTCCTGGATTGCACCTGCTCCATGATAAGAAGTTCCATTCAAAATAAATCTCTGTGCCATAAAAACGCCTCCATAAATATAAAATTGTTCACTTTTAAAAGTTGACTATATTTTACTACTATGACAAAATAATAACAAGTTGATTTTATAAAAAAAGCATAATAAAATCATGATTTCTTATAAACAATTACCATTTAACTTCTGTCAGATAAATGTTATACTTATAACAATTGATTTTATGCAATTTATTAATTTCAGAACAAGAAAGAGAGGTACAAATTATGAATATATCAGATAAAATAAAATACATCGGAGTTGATGATACAACAATAGATCTTTTTGAAAGCCAGTATGCTGTTCCAGATGGTGTTTCATATAACTCATATGTAATTCTTGATGACAAAACAGCCATTATGGATACTGTCGACAAGCGTGGAATGAAAGACTGGGAAAACAATCTTCTTAATGCTCTGGATGGAAGGAATGCTGATTATGTAATTATACAGCATATGGAACCTGACCATGCTGGAAGCCTTGCCAGACTTATTGAACTTTTCCCTGAAATCACTGTAGTAGGTAATGCCAAGACATTTGTAATGATTAACCAGTTCTTTGAGAATATTAACATTAAGAATTCTCTTACTGTTAAAGAAGGAGATACTCTTAATCTTGGTTCCCACACTCTTACTTTTGTCATGGCGCCAATGGTTCACTGGCCTGAGGTTATGGTAACTTATGAAAGCAGTGAGAAGGTTCTGTTCTCAGCTGATGGGTTTGGAAAATTTGGGGCTCTGTCGCTTACTGAGAATGCGGACTGGGCATGTGAAGCAAGAAGATATTATTTTAACATAGTTGGTAAATATGGTGCTCCTGTCCAGACCTTACTTAAAAAAGCTTCGGCACTTGATATTAAGACTATATGTCCATTACATGGTCCTGTATTATCAGATAACCTCGGATATTACCTTGACTTATATAACACATGGAGCAGTTATCAGCCAGAAAGCAAAGGTGTATTTATAGCCTATGCTTCAATTCATGGCAATACTGCATATGCTGCCGAACAATTTGCAGAAATGCTTCGCAACAAAGGCGTTGATAATGTTGTTATTACTGACCTTTCAAGATGTGATATTGCTGAGGCAGTAAAAGATGCATTCAGATATGACAGAATGGTTCTGGCTGCCGCAAGTTATGATGCAGGTGTATTCCCAATTATGCAGGATTTTCTTCATCACCTTCAGGCAAAAGCATTCCAGAACAGAACAGTAGGACTTATTGAGAATGGCTCATGGGCACCTACAGCTGCAAAAACAATGCGAAACATACTTGAAACAATGAAAAATATAACAATTGTTGAACCTGTTGTCACAATTAAATCAGTTCTTAAAGAAACTGATATTCCTGCATTAGACCAGCTTGCTGATGCACTTAAATAAGTATTTCTTCATTATGATAATGAAATAACAATATAGTTAAAGAGGGTGTTTTTATGAACAATTTCGCTGTTATAACAAAAGCTGAACAGGACGTTGCTAAAGCAAAAGCACATTTATCTGTCCTTAAACAGAAGATTAACGATAGTAAAGCTAAGCTTGAAGAAGCAAAGAAAGATTATGATGATAATATCAACGCAGTATCATCAGATAATTCTGGTATTCATGAATATATACTTTCGGTTGATCTTATAAAAGTTGAATTGAATAAAGCAGAGGCATCCCTTTTGTCACTTAAAGATGAGATTAATAATGCTAAAGAAGCTTCTAAAAAAGCATCAGAAGTTCATTCTGCGGCTAAACAGAAGACAATTGAAATGGGAGACAGATTCTATAATATAAAAAAGAAAGCTGATACTTTTAAAGACAGTATCAGCAAAGTAGAAGAGAATCTCAATGCAAAAAAAGCCGTATATGATGAGTATATTGATGCGGCTGATAAATCACAGGATAAGATAGACGAAGCAAAAGCCCTGCTTAAAGAATTGGAAGATAAATATAATAAGGCTGTAGCTTCTATTCAGGATTTACAGGAAGAATACAATCGTAATTCTTCATTAATATCAGGCAGAAAGACGATGCTTGAAAAAGCAGAGGCTGAAGAAGCTGATAAGAAAAAAGACTATGAACAGATTCATTCAATTGAAACAATTAAAAAAGTTGCATATGACCGTACAATAGAGGCACAAAACCGCCTTAAGCCGGCGTATGATGAAGCTGTTAACGCAGAGAAATATGCAAAAGAAGAATATGAAGATGCTGCAAAATTATTAGAAGAAGCACATACTGCATATGACAATGCTGTCAATGATGAAGCTGCTAAAGAAAAAAAATATAACTCGCAGGTAGATATTGGCAGAGATTCTCACAATTATGACTATGATGCTGTGCTTGATAATCTTAGAGCTGAAGAAAAGAGCATTTCATTAATAACTGATTTTACAATTAATAATCCCGATATTCAGGATTATTGCAAGCACCTGATTCTTTATAATCTGACAGTACATGATTACAAAGACATATCATTTGGAGAATGGATTGTTAATCTTAAGGGATTATCCGGACTTGCATATATACCGGTAAGTTTCACAAAAAATGGTATCTCTGATAAAACTAATTATTCATGTGAATGCAAAAAAACTTCTGATAACAGAATTGATATATGTGAATGTGACATATCAGACATGTCGCATATTATTAAGAAACCATTCTTTACTGAAAAGGATTTTTTGAATGGAACAGATCTTTACCAGTTAAGCCTGAAATCTATTCAGGATGATATTAATAATGCAGAAATTGCCTATAACAAAGCAAAAACAACCACAGATAATGCAGCTGCAACTTTAGAAACGCGAAAAGCCGCAGTTCCTGGTCTTAAGACAGAATACGAAAAAGCTGTAAAAAATGCTGAATCAATAAAAATGAATTTTAATACACAGCGTGCTATGGTAAATCGTTCTAAAACTGAATATGATGAAACGGCCAAAGCTGCTGCTGCTGCATATAAAATCTATGAACAGTATAAACAGAAAGCTGATGCATTATTAGAAGAATATAACAGAGTAACTTCTACAACCTCTTCAATTAATATAGAATATGAAAATGCCAGAAAAAGTGTAGATAAAATACTTAATGATATTGACAATGCCAAAGATCATATAAAAAAACTTGAAGCATTTGATGAGGATTCAGCTTCTGTTCTTAATAATGCAAAGCTTGAATATGAGAACGCTAAAGCACAATATGATGAAGTCATTGCTGCACAACAGAATGCTGCAGCAAATATGCCTCAGGTTAAGGATGAACTTAACAAATGTATTGCTGATGAAGAAGCTAAGAAAAAAGCAATGGAAGATGCTCTTGCAGATGAGATGAATATCCACAAGAAAATCAACCAGACAAAAGAAAACATCAATCAGATACGCTTTAAACTACATGAAGCTGAAGAAAAACTTGGTAAAGCCCAGGCTAATTCTGATGAAAAAGGACGTACTTCTGAATCATTAAAACTTGCATATGACAATGCTAAAACTGAATACGAAAAAACCAATTATACATATACCCAAAGCAGCAGCATATGTAACCAGCTTTCTAAAGTATTCTACAAATTAAATTATGAAGCAACAAGAAGTGATTATAATAAAGCTGATTATGATTCTGCAAAATCAGCATATGACTCTGCACTTAATGAATTCAGTAAATTAACAGGTTTAACATTTAATTATACTGATGAAACAGATACTACTATAGATGAGGTATCTGATAAATCTTCTGATACAAAGGAAAAAGGGCTGCTATCTAAATTCTTTGGGTCAAGAAAAAAATAACATATAATGACAACTATATAACAGGATGGACTAATTAATGCTTTCAACAATTGAATCAATAAACAGCGTAATCAATAACTTTATCTGGGGACTTCCTGCAATGATATGCATTATCGGCGTAGGAATTGTCTTAAGCGTAAAAACCAGATTTATCCAGATAAGGAAATTTCCTTATGCAATGAAAATAACTATCGGGCGCATGCTTAAGAAGCGTAAAGCTTCAGACGGCGCCCTTACGCCATTTCAGGCTGTCTGTACAGCTTTAGCAGCAACTGTAGGTACCGGTAATATAGCCGGTGTTGCTGGAGCAATTGCAATTGGTGGTCCTGGGGCTGTATTCTGGATGTGGATATCCGCAATACTTGGAATGTGTACTAAATTTTCCGAAGTGGTTCTTGCCGTACATTTCAGAGAAACTAATAATAAAGGTGAGCTTGTTGGCGGTCCGATGTACTATATTAAAAATGGTCTTAATAAGCACTGGCACTGGCTTGCTTATTTATTCTCAGCACTCGGTGTTCTCACTGTATTTGGAACAGGTAATGCAACACAGGGAAATACCATAACAGCTGCTTTAGATTCAGCATTAATTAATTATAACATTATATCTGCCGATTCGACTCATATGATTAATCTTGTAATTGGAATAATAATTATGATACTTATTGCACTTATAATGATTGGTGGAATAAAAAGAATTGGCAGAGTTACAGAAAAACTCATACCATTTATGGCCGTGTTATATATAATTCTTGCCATCGGAGTTGTACTTGTTAATATTAATAATGTTCCTGCTGTATTTAAATCAATATTTCAAGGTGCATTTTCTCCTGCATCAGTTACTGGTGGTGCAGTTGGAAGCTTCTTTATGAGTATGAAAAAAGGAGTATCAAGGGGCATCTTTTCTAATGAAGCCGGTCTTGGTACAGGGTCTATTGCACATGCATGTGCTGACACAAGTAAACCAGTAAAGCAGG
>ERZ791573.340-NODE-340-length-28734-cov-18.718017_pt1 | contig 28734 bp, 15 predicted proteins | sample MGYA00509971_ERZ791573 | MGnify/ENA primary metagenome ERZ791573 (study PRJEB30046, sample SAMN00791921) | human gut metagenome | study: EMG produced TPA metagenomics assembly of the A metagenome-wide association study of gut microbiota in type 2...
AAACATGAAAATAGGAGATAAACACCTATGATTAGTGTTTACCTCCTACTCGATTGATATAATATATTGGGCGAATCAAAAGAGAAATTATTAAACGACAGCTTTTGTCCGTTAACTTCCCTCGCGAAGCGAGTTAACTTCCTTTTATCTTCCAATAACTTCTCTTTTCATTCTTCCCTTTCTTCTTACAAGTTCACACTTGCACCAGCCATAACCCACAGTCCGGGCTGTTTCACGCCACCGAGATCATAATAACGGTGGGCGGTGATGTTGTCTGCCTTGACGAAAAGGTCATATTTTGGTGCCTTCCACATAAGTTTTGCGTCAATCTTACAATAGGGGTGGAAACCGTTCATGCGCTGCTGCCAGCGCAGGTTCCACTGTGCCGAGAGGCGTGACACGATGCGGTGGTCGAGCTGCATCGTAAACTTGTGACGCAGATACTCCAGCGCATAGAGCGAGCCGTAGATCTGGTGCTCGGTGTCGTGCTCCTGGTTGATGTAGGCATAGCCGGCCTTCAGACGTGTCACAAACGGGTTGTGCATCAGTTCGGCAATGTTGAGCGTGGCGTCGAGCGAGTAGCCCATGTTGTTAAGCTTGCCGATGTTGAGGGCGTGATAGGTCTTGCTCTCTGCTGTCTCATACACCCAGTCGATGATGTTTGTGCCGTGCGAGTAGAAACCGCTGAGCACGGCTGCAAAGCCCAATGTGCGGTAGCGGGTGCCTACCTTGAACGTGCTGTTGCGCTCAGGCTTCAGCTCCAGGTCGCCCACCTGTACCGAGTTCTTGGCATAGAGGTCGGTGTATGTAGGCACACGCAGCGCCTTGTTCCATGACGCATACACCTTCCAGTGTTCGTCGGGACGATAGCTGATGTCTACGCCGGGGTAGAAACGGTAGTCGCTGTCGAGACAGGTGTTGCGGTTTGCCATCACGCCAGCCGACACCGTCAGTCCGCCAACGATGATGTTGTGTTCAAGGAACAGACTGGTGTTTGTGCGGTCGCCGCGACGCGAGTATTTGCGGTCAGACCCACTGATGTTTATCCATTCGTCCTCAGACAGCTCGTCGCCATAGGCTGTGCTCACTATGTGTTCGCGGCGAATGTCGGCACCCACCGAGGTGGTACCGAGGAGCCAGCGCAGGTTGGCGGTCATGCCGCCGCCATAAACATCGGTGCGGTGATAGTTTTCGCCTGCTGCCGCACCTTCCTTGCCTCTGATGAGCTGGTAGTGGTCGTAGTCGCGGTGCCAGTAGAGCTGTGGCACCAGCGTCAGCCAGTCGGTGTCGAACGGTTTTATTGTGCCTGACAGAGAGGTGAGATAGCGGCGTGTAGCCTCAAACTGGTCGTTAAACTTTGCGCTGTAGAACGTGTTGGCGCCAAAGTCTTGCGATGACAGTCCCACCTGCCATTGCAGGTCTATATGTTGTGATGCGAGGTCACCCTGATAGAACATCTGGCGGCGTTTGAAGTCGCTGTGCAGCGTGCCGCCGTCGCTTTGGCGGTATCCGCCGCTAACGCTGTTGGTCACCGCACCTGTTGCCACGCTGACGCGTCCGTTGACGCCCCATGTGCCGAAGGAGCCACCCTCAGCCGACAGTCGTGCGCCTGTGCGCTTCTCGTGTTTGGTCACGATGTTTATCGCACCGTTGAATGCAGAGCTTCCGAACACGCGTGCCGACGAGCCTTCAAGAATCTCTATGCGCTCAATGTCGGCCATGTCTACAGGGAAATCGGCAGCGTTGTGGCCTGTTTGTGGACTGGAAATGTTGATGCCATTCAATAGAATGGTGATCTGGTCACTGGTACCGCCGTTTATGGAGATGTCCGTCTGTACACCAAAGCTTCCGCGCTGACGGACATCCGCGCCGATAGCTAATTTTAAGAGGTCGTTTACGGTTTCTGCTGGCGCACGGTCAATGTCGTCGCGTGTGATCACAGAAACAATCTTTGCCGACTGTATGGCAGTCAGCGGTGCTCGTGAGCCTGTGACGATCACCTCGTCAAGCTTCACCTCCTGATGGCCGAGCGAGTCGGCGGCAGCAGCATCTTTAACGCTGATGCCTTCAGCCTTGGCGTAGGTCAGTGTCGTGACGCTGAGTGTGCAGATGAGCACCTCCTTGCCAATGCAGTTGAACAGAGCGTAGCCGTTGCGTGTGAAATGCTTGAAACGCAGGGCTTGGAGCTTGTTGAATGTCTGTTTGAACATAAAATTTTAAAATGTTTATAAATAAAAAAACGTTTTGTCATCCGACAAAACGTGTGCAAAGGTAGCGCAAATCGAAGACAATACCAAATAAAAACTGTTTTTTATTTTATTGTTGAGATGCCGCCAGCCTTGTTTTATAAAGGTAATGTACAAAAAAATCTTTTAAGAAAGCCTCTGTCTCCTAACCGTTCTTGCTTTGGCAAGTCGTTTGCTTTGCTATGGTAGCGAAGAGGTTTACTGTTTTTTTCTTCTGTTTTTTTGCCATTCTCCTTAAAGTTTTCTATTTTTGCATTCAAGGTGCCAATAGCACAAATTTATGCATATAATCAGGAATAAAAAGACAATTTAGAATGGAAAATTTTCAAGTGATGGTAATTCTTTTTACCATCGTTGTGTTGGGTTATGTCTTATGTAAGTTGGGCTATATGGGCGACAAGTTTGACCAAAAGCTGTCAACCATTGTTATCGATATAACTTGTCCGGCCCTCATCTTGTCATCAGTAATGGGCGACACTTTGCCCGACCGAACTCTCATTCTGCCACTCGTAGGCATAGGCTTCTTGACCTACATCCTCTTGCTGATTTTCGGTTTTGCTGTGCCCAAGCTCATATCCAAGAACCATGATGAGCAAGGCATGATAGGCTTCGCCCTTATGTTTGCAAATGTGGGCTTCATAGGCTATCCCATCGTGAGCTCCATTTTCGGACCACAGGCTGTCTTCTATGCTGCCCTGCTTAACATCCCCAACACCTTCTTTATCTTCACCGCTGGCGTGATGCTTGTGAAGGGACAGTACAGCATACATCAACTCAGTGCAAAGGTGCTGTTTTCTCCAGCCATGATTGCCGCCTTTGTGGCTGCTTTCATCGTCGCTTTTGGAATACACACACCAGAGATGTTCTCACGTCCCGTCACCATGGTAGGCAACATCACGGTGCCCGTTGCCCTTATGGTCATAGGTTCTTCCATGGCGCGTCTCCCCTTGCGCGACATCATCGGTAGCAAGAAGGTTTATGTCTCATCTTTCGTTCGTCTCATTATAGTTCCCCTCTCAATTTATCTGCTCTTCAAGGTTTGTGGCGTGAACAGCATGGTCAACAACATCAACACCGTTGTCATTGCCATGCCCGTAGCTTCCTACGGCACCATGTTTTGTCTAAAGTATGGCCGTAACGCCTCTCTTATGACAGAGATGACCTTCATCACCACCGTCAGTTCCATTATCACCATACCGCTCCTTGCATTGATTATTCATTGTTAGTTTTCTCGTAGGCATGCTAAACTTCAATGAAAGGGCAATTACTTCTTCCCGAAATGGGCTTGATTGTTCTCTGTAATGGGCTTGAATGTTTCCTGAAGAAAGTTTGCATGTCGTCTCGTAGCTTTGTTATTGTCGACGTTGCTAAAAAACAGTCATTGGAAATTTAAAAACATCATATACACGCCGTCGCCTTTCATCGTAAACGTTGTCCCGACAGCCTCGTTGAGCGTTCCTTGCCACATCTGCTTGTAGGCGTAGCTCTGCCAGCGCAGGTTCTCGCTCGATAGCTTTGTGCAACTGATGTTGAAGATGCTTACCTGCTGCTTTGCATAAGAAGCGAAGGTGCGTGTGCCTTTGGCTGGAATGAAGACACCGTGGTCCGTGAACATGACGGGTTCAACATGCTCCTCCTCCAGATAGAACGGCAACAAGAAGATGTTTCCAACCGTGTGGTCCTCTCGCTTGCCCGTGGCACCGAGGTAGGCTATGCGCGGTCCGCGATTCTTGCAAAAGCGCGTGGCTTTCGTCATGTCGTTAAACTCTTGCTCTTTCACAATATGCACGATGTCGGCATAGCGCTCTTTCAGTGTCTTAGGCAGCGAGTCGCCGTCGCCCACGATAGCGTCTGGACAGATGCCGTGGGCGAGACACTCTTCTGCCGCACCGTCACAGCAACACAGATACTTGGCGTTGTGGAGAACCTCCAGCGCCTTGGGGTGTGTCGGAAACTCGCCGTTGCACAATATTACGGTGTCAAACTCTTCTTTTTCCATTTCTCTCATCTTCTTGTTAAACCTATTATTTCCTTTTAGAAAGTGCTCACCTCTATTAAGTAGGTGTTCAAAATTAATCGCATATATGAATCTAATAAAAAAGGTGAGCTCTAAAAAAATAGAACCCACCTCTTCGTATCGTTGCCCTTCGTTCTCTTCCTTAAACGGTCGTGAACGAAGCTGTTGTCATTTTTTTTTACAGGTTGTTTGTAACCTCTCTACCCATCTGCATGACGTAGGTGAGGTTGAGATCCTTGTCAAACATAATGATGTCGGCATCCTTGCCGTCCTCAAGCGATCCCTTGCGGTCGAACACACCCATGATCTTGGCAGGTGTCTCGCTTGCCATGCGGCATGCATCTTCCATCGGAATCTTTGCCTTCTGCACACATGTGCGGATAAGACGGTCCATGGTAGCGATAGAGCCGGCGAGGGCAGAGTGGTCAGCGAGCTTGCACACGCCGTCCTCAAGAATAACGCGGGGGTCGAAAGCGATGTCGCCGTCGCTTGCTGCACATGCCAGCGAGTCGGTGATAAGAGCTGTTCTCTCCACACCCTTAATCATGTAAACCACGCGGAGCATCACAGGAGGCACATGAATGCCGTCGGCGATAACCTCTACGGTCATGTCCTGAAGAGCATATATACTCTCCACGGTGCCTGGAACCTTAAACTCGTGTTCTTTATACACCACAGGCATGGCGTTATAGAAGTGGGTTGCGTGCGTCATGCCAGCCTCAAAGCCTTGGAGCACGTTCTCGTATGTGGCATGTGTGTGAGCGATGGCAGGTAGAACGCCATTCTTCTTGCATGTCTTGATAAACTCCACTGATCCAGGGAGCTCTGGAGCCTCGTCCCAGCGCTTGATGCAGCTGTAGGTGCTGAGCAGCGGCTCATATTCTGAAGGCACGGGGGCCTTGATCCATTCAGGAATCTGTGCGCCAGCCTGTGCAGGGTTGAAATAGGGACCCTCAAGGTGCAGACCGAGCACCGCACTGTTTTCTTCTGCCATCAGTTTGCCGCATGTCTGGCAGGCAGCCTCAATCATCTCCACGGTCGATGATGACAGGGTTGGAAAGATTGATGTTGTGCCATGCTTCATGTGAGCATTGACAGCCACACGGAAAGCCTCTTCGGTGCCTTCCATGAAGTCGCGTCCGCCACCGCCGTGAACATGCATGTCCACACCACCGGGAACCACGGTGCAACCTTTGGCATCGATTATTTCTGCCCCCTCGATGTGGAGGTCGATGTTTGAAACAGCCTTAATCTTGTTTCCGTCGATAATTACTGATCCGCCCTTTAACCAACCTTGTGGTGTCAAGATGCGCCCATTGATAATTTGCTTTAACATAATTGTTTGAATGGTTTTGTTTTCGAGAACATGCCATTATGCAGAACATGTCAAAAGGTATGAGTGCATGGCTTTACTGTTCGTTGACTGATTTTGCACTGCAAAGGTACATGTTTTTTCTTAACTAATCACTCAAACTTAAATTAAATATATTTATTAATATCAGATTATTAATTATTGCCGTTTGTTATGAATATTTTTTAATTAATTTCACAATTTTGCTTCATCATTTTCTTCCATTTGAAGTAGCCCATGATAGCCACAACCGAGTAGAGACCATAGAGACCGGCTTTAAACGGAATGCCTTTGCCGACATAAAGGTAGCAGCTGATGACGTCGACCACAAGCCAGAACCACCACTGCTCGATATATTTGCGCGACAAAGCCCAAAGGCCAACAAAGCTGAGAGCGTTGGTGAACGAGTCGCAGACGGGTATCGTGCTGTTGGTGTAGGTCACCAGTACCCAGTAGGTCAAAGCCCAGGCGGCAGCAAAGAACAGGACGGTAGGCAGAATGAGGTTGCGGCGGAAATGGGTTATAGGCATCTCCTCGCTCTCCTTCTGTCCACTCTTGCGGCCAAACTTCCATACGGCGTAGCCATAAATTGCTGCCACGGTATAGTAGACCGCCATGCCGGCATCGCCATAGAGACCGTGTGTCCAGTAGAGATAAACGTCCATGGTCGGCATGATGATGCCCACAAGCCACAGGGCTATGCTTGCGCGATATTCGAGCAGCAGGTAGACAAGACCGAGCACCGTCGTCAGAATGTCTAACCAGTGAATAGAGAGATAATCAATCATTTTTTTAACGTACTTTTAAAAGTTAGGGAGTTTTCGCCTAAGCAAAAACTCCCTAACATATAGAACAAAATTAGAACTTCAGTGTGAGATGTCCCATCACGTTAAATCCTGCCATAGGCATGTATGCCAGGGCTTGATAACGTTGTCCGCCGGTGTACCAGCCGTACCAGGTGCTGCCGCTGGCAGCATAGTGGCGACTGAACACGTTGTTGAAATCGAGCCCCAATGTAACGTTCTTGATGCCGGCAGCCTTGGTCACGTCGCTTGTGTAACGCAGCTGCAGGTCGCTCTGCGAGTAGCAGGGCAGTGAGCGCACATCGCTCTCAGAGTTGTCAATATACTGCTTGCTCACGAAGTTGGTGTGCCATGTAGCAGTGAAGCCCTTGTGGTGGAAGTCGATGAATCCGTTGAGGATAGCCGATGGCGAGTAAGACAGGGTAGAGTTGCTGTAGTGGTTCTTGTGAACATAGTTCTCTGATTCATCCCAGCTCTCCACATACTCGTCAAAGTCCTTGATCTTGTTCTTGCTCAGAGCGGCATTGCCCTCAACCGACAGCCAAGAGAGGGGAGCCCATCCGGCGCTCAGCTCCACACCCATGCGATACGACTTCTTGACGTTGGTGGTCAGCGCCTCGCCAATGTCGCTCATCTCACCTGTCTGCACCAGCTGGTTGTCGTAGTCCATGTAGTAGAAGTTGGCACCCACGTTCCAGTTGGTTCCGAAATACTGGTAACCGGCCTCCACGTCGATCACCTTCTCGTTCTTCGGGTATGGATAGTTGTAGTTGTTGGTGTAGTTGTTACGCTCGGGCTCGCGGTTAGCCAGTGCCACTGATGCGTAAGCCTTGTGGCCCTCGTTGGTGTAGCTGATGCCTGCCTTCGGGTTGAAGAAGTTGAAATCGTCATCGATGTTCAGCTCCTGGTTCACATACTTGCCGTCCTTCTTCACGAAGCGGTCGTTCAGACCGTCGGTCTTGTATTTGACATAACGATACTGCAAGTCGGCATACACGTTCCAGTGATCGAGGAAGCTGTAGGTAGCTTTCAGGAAGCCGCTGTAGTCGTCCTTGTTGGCGTCAGAGTCGTAATATTTGTACTTGCCGTTCTTTCCCAAATATTTCTGCTCCAGCTCTTGGCTGCCGATGTATGTAACATAGCCCCAGTGGTTGCAGCTGAACTTCTGCAGGTTCACGCCACCGATGATGTCCCAGTGGTCGTTCTTGAAGTTCACATTGTAGACCATGCCGTAGCAGTTTTGTGTGAGGCCCTTCTTGCGTATTGCGTCGTCCTTGAGGTCCTTGTTTTCAGGCAAGCCAAACTTCTCGGCGAGTGATGTGTTCTTCTTAAACTCCTTGTAATAGCCACGTCCGTAGGTGTAATGGATAGCCATGTTGTGGCTCCAGTGCTCAGAGGGCGTCCATGCGAACGACAGGATGTTATGGTTCTGGTAGAAATTGTCTGTGGTCTTATCCCATTTCTTACCGTCGCGCATGAGGTATGGTTTCACAGTGTAGTTGCCAGCGGCCCATGCGTCAGCATCGTAAACCACGTCCTCAACGAGGGTGTTGACACGGCCCAGGCCAGCGTTCCACAGATCCTTGTAGGAATTGATGTTGGGGAACACGCCGTTGGTTTTATAGTCGCTTGTGAGCACGCCGTTCCATGCCTGTCCAGTCTTCTCGAAGTTGCCGATGTTCTTGTAACGGATCTGGAAGTTGTTGCCCAGCCATGTCAGACCGCCATAGTAGGATCCTGAGCGGCCGTCGGTGGCGTGTACGAAGCCCTGGGTAGAGCTCTCGTGATAAGCGCCGTCAAAGATAAGGTGGTTCCAGAGGAGACCTGTTGAGAAGTTGGCACCCACGTTATAGGTTTCGTATGAGCCATAAGAGCCTGTCAGCTCCATGGTGGGCTTCAGAGAAGGAGTGGCTGTGGCAAGTGAGATGGAGCCGCCGAAGGCGCCGTCACCGTTGGTTGATGTGCCTACGCCACGCTGGATCTGAGCGCTGCTCATCAGTGCGCCATAGCTGTTCATGTTGGCCCAGAACACGCTCTGGTCCTCGGGCGAGTTGAGCGACACGCCGTCAAGTGTAACGTTGATGCGGCTGGCAGCAGCGCCACGCATGCGCACATAAGCGTTGCCCACGCCTGTGCCGTTGTCGCTCCATGCCAGCACGCCCGGTGTGCGTGCGAAGAGGAACGGAAGCTCCTTGCCTGTGCGTGAAAATGCTTGCAGGTCTGTCTTCTTGATGTTTGCCACGGCAAACGGTGCGTTCTTTGAGGCTCTCACAGCCTTCACTACCACTTCGTCTACCTGCTGCACCTTCACGGTGTCGATGTCTTGCTGGGCCATAGCCACATGCGAGTACAATGCGCAGGCCGATGCAAACGCAATGCTAACAAATCTTTTCATCTTTTTTGATTTCCTGAATAATGAAAAATAAAACACACAAAAAGGGGCACTTTTTATGTACCTTGCAATCCTTTCGCCGGCATTACCCGGATCAAGTATGAGGGTATAATCTCAGCCCGAAACTTCGGACACCCCTTAACTTACATTCTGTAAATCGGGTGCAAAGTTAATAATTTATGTTGAATAGCGCAAAATAATGTGAATGTTTTTTCAAGTCGCTGTTTTTTCTGCTCCTTTGCCGTGCTGACTTTTTGCCATGAAAAAATCGTCCTTAAGCAAGGTGACAACGGCAACAGATGGTGTTACGTTGTTCGCCCGTCTTGAGGACGATTTCTTGTCTTAAACGTCAGGGGCTAACCTGATTGGGTTAAACCTACTTGGGTCTAACCTGCTTGGGTCTAATCTGCTTGGGTCTAACCTTATGCGTGTTCATCAATAAACTCTTTTCTTGGCGCTGCCGTCCTGCATCTTGATGATGTTGATGCCCTTGACAGCGTGAGACACCTTCTTGCCGTCGAGGGTGTAGATGCCCTGAACGGCACTGGAGGTGGCGGTGGTGACGGGAACGATGCCTGTGGGGGCGCCTACGGTAACGGGGATGCTCTCATGGTCGCCCTCGTAGACGGTGGTAACCTGATAAACATGGTTGCCGGCGGTGGCGCTGTTGTCGACATAGGTGGTGGCGGTGGTGCTGGTGAGCAGCTCGCCGTCGCGGTAGATGTTATACTTCAACACCTTGAGGTTGAGAGAGGCAAACGTCACGTCGTCAATCTGGAAGAGGAAGGGCGACACGATGCCGTCGTCGTCGAAGGTGGCCTTTGAGTTGTGATGGATAGCGAAATATTTCGCTCCTTCGGGCAACTGTGCCTTATATTCTTTCCACACACCCTCTGTCTGCTCCTTGGTGTCGCCGATCTTTGTGAAGCTTGCGATGTCGGTGTCGGTGGTAGAGTAGAGTATGTCGAAGGTCTCGGGATAGTCGTATGCCCACTTCTCCTGTGTCTCGCTGTCTGTGCCGCCCTCGAAGAAATTGTTTGCCCAGAAGCTGATCTCTTGTGCCTTGCCTGGGAGTTCCGGACTGATGAGCCAGTTGTCGGCATCGACTACGTTTTCTTCACCTGTCACAGCATCTGTTTTTGTGCCGTAGAAGGCAGCAAGCGATTTCTTTCCGCTCTTCGTAGCGGTGCAGGGCCAAGAGGAGACAATCTCGTAGCCGCCATAGTTGTATGGGTTGAAGACGGTGAACGCGAAGGGGGTGTTCTCGCTGCCGTAATACACATCATATTTGCTGAGCAAGCCGCTGCAGAGGCCGCCATCGCCATCAATCATCGACCATTTGCCGATGTTGCTTGTTGCCCAGTCGGTCTCGTTCTCGAAGCTATCGGTGATGGTGCGTGTGGCAGCAGGTGCCTTCCATGCCAACGTGTGGGTGTTCTGCGCTTCGGTCACAGCCAGGTCGGTGGCAGGAAGAAGGTCGGGAGAGGTCAACGCCACGTCGGCGGTTGCCACGTTGTTGTCGGCCACGCCGTCGCCCTCGGCGGTCACCTCAGCTCTGACGGTCAGTTTGTCACCGAGCTGTATGATGGCCGGCTCAATGTCTACAGGGTAGCTGTGGGTGCCAAACGAGGCGAGCTTGCGTCTCATGGTCTGGTTGATGATCTCCTCGTCGCCGACAGTGATCTTCACTTTGTAGCTGCTCACGGCCTTGTCGCCGTAGTTGCGGATCTTGACTGTACACATGCCGCTCTGGCCTTTCTCTATCTGTGCCGGCACATTCTCAAGCGTTACGGCAGCATCTACATCCTTGAGGTCGTCAATGCTTATGTCGTCGATATACACTTTCTGTTCGCTGCTGCCATCGGCATCGTCGAAGGTGAAGCCAAGGCGCACCCATCCGTTGCCGGCATAATCTTTGAGGGCATACTTGCGAGTCATCCATGTCGTGAGACCTTCCATCGGCTCCTCGTCAAGGAATATGCGCAGCCCATCGTTGTTCTCAACGAAGGGTTTGAACTTGCCTGATGTGGCATCCGTCTTAAGATGGAAGACGAAGGTGGGGTTGGTGTAGCCCGTTATATTGATCTTGCCTGATTCCAAGGTCAAGATATCGTTCAGCATTGTGCGTAACTGCAAGCACACGCCGTTGCCGTCGGCATCGTCTGTGCCGACAACGGTTATGCCGGCCTGTGGGTTGAGCTGTTCGCCGTTGCCTGTCTGCTGTGTGCTCCAGAAATGGTGCAGTACTCCTGCGTCGAAATCTTCGCGCACAGGAAGGTCGTATGCCTTACCTACAAGCTCTGGTGTGGACAATAAATATTCGGAGCTGCCAGAGGCGTTAGTTGCGTTCAATGCCTGATAGAGGTACGTCTGATCGCCTTCCTCTGTGTTCTCGTCTGTGGTGATTGTGGTTTTGCCCTTTAAGCTTCCTTTGAGGTCGCCCACAACGAGTTGGCCGTTATAAACGTCAATGCTGTAGACGTTGTAGGTGATGTCGTTGGGGAAGATTACGCCATTGTGTTTAGCGACAAACTCATTCCAGTTGAGCGTCAGCTTGTTGGGTGCCGAACAGGAGAGAAGAGGTCTGTTGTTTGAGTCGGGAACGTCGAGACCCACCCAACGGTCTTCTGTCGCTGTCTGTCTGTCCGTCGCCGTCGCTGTTGTAGGCTGTTATGGCGTAGGTCTGCATGCCGGCTTTGGGCACGGTGTTGTCGACGTAGGTATATTCTTCTCCTGCCACAGCGTCGGTGAGGTCGGCAATCTGCTCGTCGTTGCGCGTAATCTTCACACCCTTGAGGTTATCGAGGGGCTTGCCGTCGGTGGTTGTCGAGGGCACAACAAACTTAATAGTGGCTTTCAGAGCAGCGGTGGCATCGGGGGTGATGCTGCTTATTGTGGAGGCAGCGGGTACACTCGGTGCTCCTGCTGACGTGATGTCGAAGCTGTTGAGATAGAGGTTGTAGCCTCCTGCCTCGCTGGTGCAGTGCAGGCCCACATAATAGGTGCCGTCGGCTGTTGGTGTGATGGTGGCCTAGAGGTCTTGGTTTGAATAGGCTGCAACGGTTGTCTCTGCCAAGCCCGTCTCTGTCATGCCTTCCACCGTGGCTGCCTTGCCCCATTTTATCTCCAACTTGTGTTTGTTGGCCATAAAATGGTTAACGTTGATCTTGACTATGTAGCTCTGGCCGGCTTTCAGGTTGAAGGCGGGTGACACGAGCCAGTCGTCGGCTTTGTTCTTATTGGTGTAGAGGAACGTCTTGGTGCCGTTGAAGGTCCATGTCTCCTGCTTGTATGTGCCTTGGTCTACGGCGTCGTTGTTGGCATCGATGACGGTGAACAGGTTAAAATCGTCTTGGGTGCTTAACGTCGTTAACCAGTTGGGGGTTATGGCTTCGGCCTTGGCTTGCGCCGCGTGTCGTGTCTGTGCGGCTTTGGCTTTGTGTACAAGTGACTCCAACGGTGTTGTCTGTTTTAGTTGTATGGGCACGTTCTTCAGCACCTTCTCCAGACGAAAGGTGTGCTTCTGCTGCTTGTCGACAAGCTGCGCGCTCACTGATGGCGAGATGAGCAATGCTCCCCCCAACAGTGTGTAAAGTAGAGTTTTATGCATAAGCGTAAAGTTTTGTGGAAAGTTATTTTTCTTTTGTGTATACTAACTGTTGCAAAGGTAATGGGTTTTGTTATAAAATGCAAGAAAAATTCTGGATATTTTTAAAAATAGTTATTTGCGGGTTGTCAACGTATTTCTTGAAACTTAACAAAAATATTTTGAGTGCTTACTATTTTTCCGTAACTTTGCAGCCATGAAACTGCATATTTTTAATCCTGAACACGACATAGCCCTTGCGGCTGACTTGGAACGATTCACCGCTCCTCATGCTGGACGACAGATGAGGGCGAGCCTTGGCTTCATTCCTGCCTTCTGGGCAGAGGATGGCGACATGGTGCTTGTGGACGAGGTTGAGGCTGCCCTTGAGGCGGTGCGCCACATGAAGGTTTATGCCCACGACGTGATGTTTGTCACTAAGGACATGCTGGGCACGATGGATCCATCGCTCATTGCTGCCATCGATGCTGTGGAGCCGTGGGGATGGGACAAGACCTTAGGCTTTCAGTTGGCAAAGGCGAACGCCCGTCTTGCCGCTCTCGTGCCTTCGGCACAGCAGCTGGAGGCCATCCGCTCGATGAGCAGCAGACGCTATGCTGCTGAAAATCTGCTGCCCGCGATGGTGGAGATCGACAGCCGGCTGATCGGTAAGAGTGTTTATTGTGAGACGGTGGAGGAGGTAGCGGCGCTGCTCATGGCCAATGGGCAGAGCGTCATAAAGGCACCATGGAGCAGCAGCGGGCGCGGCATAAGATACGTCGGCTCTTCGCTCGACGACCATCAGCAGGGATGGCTTCGTAACATCATGAAGCAGCAGGGTGGGGTGACGGTGGAACCTCTCTATAACAAGGTCTATGATTTTGGAATGGAGTTTTATGCCTCGGCAGGTTCTGAAAGCTCTGAGCCTACCGTGCGCTATTGCGGGCTTTCGCTCTTCGACACCTCCAACGGTGCTTACAGTGGAAGCGTTCTCGCCACAGAGGAGGATAAGCGTGAGATGCTGTCACAGTATGTCGACTTGCAGCTCCTTGACAAGGTGAAGCAGTTTGTCGTCTCTTGTCTTGCTCCTAAGCTTGCGGGTGTCTATTCAGGACCATTCGGCATCGACATGATGGCGGTGGTGAACGGAAGCAATCCTTCTGACGGGTTCTTGCTCCATCCTTGTGTCGAACTGAACCTTCGTCGCACCATGGGACATGTGGCTCTTGCCCTCTCGCCAAACGAGCTGGAGCCGCGCAAGCTGATGCGTATCTTCTTCAACAGCGGAAAATATAAGATGCGGATATCTACAACAGCAGAGAACCTGCTAAACACCGGACTGGTTTAGCAGGTTCTCGCCTGTTTCTTTTCTCTTGCTTCTTTGGTCTTCTATTTCTTTTCTTTGGGTTCTTTTGTCATCTTCTCGCGAAGCTCTTCAAGGTCTATCTTGCGGTGCTTCTTGACGTGGTCGAAGCCTTGTCCGTAGACACCGACGACAGCCGATTGTGCCACGAAGGCGTTAGGGTCTATCTCGTCGATAAGCTCAAAGATGAAGTTCGACTCGCTTTTCTTCGCTATGCAGAAGATCACTTTTTTGTCTTTCTTGGTGAAGAAGCCGTTGCCGTTGAGCATCGTACAGCCGCGGTCGGCAATCTCGTTGATGGCTTCACCTATCTCCTGATACTTGTCGGAGATGATGAAGAACTGCACGCTCTGGCGTAGGGAGTTGACGATGTGGTCGACAACGAAGGATATGACAAACAGCAACACATAGCCGTAGAGAACCTTCTCCCAGTCGCGAAGGACAACGTATGATGAGGTGATGATCGTAAGGTCGCAGAAGAGTATGATATGGCCGAGCGACACGTCACGATACTTATGCACCATGGCGGCGATGACATCGGATCCGCCCGTAGAGCCTCCCGCCGAGAGACCAAGACCTACGCTGGTGCCTAAGAACACAGCACCTACCATGCACGCCATAAACTTCTGGTCAGCAAGCAGATGGAGGTCGGGCGGCATGACACGTTGCAAAACGGCTGAGGCAACGGTGAACACCACCACGCCATAGACGGTCTTGGCACAGAAATGCCAGCCCAACACCTTCAGAGCCACTAACAGCAGCACGGCATTGATCACGAAGAACGTTTCTTGAACGGGGATGCCGGTGCCCCAATATACGATTGATGCCACTCCGATGATGCCGCCTGTCGTGATCTCGTTGGGCAACAGGAACAGGTTGAGGCCGAAAACGCCTAACAGCATGGCGATGGTGATGATGCCATAGTCGCGCAACTGGCGCCACAGCTTTCCTTTGTTTCTTCTTGATTGCATTGTTCGTTGTTGATTGCTTTATGGCTTTTTCTTAAAGCCGTTGCTTCTTTCTCTGCCTTTTAGCTTCTTGTTAAGCATTAGCTGTTTGTCTGCAACTGTCTCATTGCGGCTGCAAAATTACGAATTAAAATTCTTATTCCAAAATCGGCATCAATCTTTTTAAAGTGTGTGATGGATATTACACTTCCACCTCTTTCCAATCAACCAAGCCTTTGCCTTTGTTATCAAGTTCTACGGCAAGGGCTATTGTTTTACGTTTGTCAGCCTTGAAAGGCTCTGCGTATTGTCTGTCAATTATTTGTGCTTCTGCTGCGTCAAGGTCGCCATTGGCCGTAATCTTCAACTCCAAAATATAGACAATGGTGCTTGTCTCAACTACCATGTCTATTCTGCCTGTCGAAAGCATGTGCTCCACCTCCACATGACATCCTATTGCGTTGAATATGGTGCTTAAAATAAGACGGTAGCGCTCCTCCATATCCATGCATGCCAGCTTCTTGTTGCTGTATGGCACGTCAGAGATCAGGGCTTTCAACGCTTTTTTTGCCTCTAACAGATTGCCTTGCTGCATGGCGTAAAGAAGCATGTTTTGTGTCGTGATGACTTGTGAAATCTTCTTCATCGTCAATGCTGGCAGCACTATTTTGTACAATGCCTTGCGCACTTCCTGATTGGGGATTCCGAGAAGGTATAGCCCTTCGGTGTAGCCTTTTATTGTGAGATAGCCCGACTGGTAAAGGAAGAGTTCTGAACCGCCAACCGTTACGTCAGACGTTTCTATTGTGTCGCTGTCGATGGGGCAATTCTCAAAATCTTTCATCCTTATTTCAAGGTCATCAACAAACTTTGGCAGGAGGGTGGTAGCCCCCGATGAAGCCCAATAGTTTTTGGTGTCTTTGTTTGCTAAGGCGTTGATGAGGCTGAACGGATTGAAGACATCAACCATGTTTTCTGCGCTGAAATGGTAACCGTCATAGTTGTCTTTCAACTGTTCCAGCACCTCGTCTACCGTCCAGTTGTTCTTTTCGCCCATCGCTTTTATCTCTGGTAAGAAATTGTCCGTAATCTCTTGTTGTGTTATGCCACAGAGGGCAGCATATTGAGGGTTAAAGCTTATGTTGCTAAGATTGTTGAGGACAGAGAATAGCGATATCTGTGTAAACTTTGTTATGCCTGTAATGAATACAAATTTTTCGTACTTGTCTTGTGTTTTCAAAACAGCAAACACGTCTTTGTAGATGCCTGTGCATGCCTCATGTTGCGGCGTCTTCCATGAGTGTTGCAGGGGCGAGTCGTATTCGTCTATTAGTATTGCCACTTTCCTGCCTGTAGAAGTGCATGCTTTCTCTATGATGTTTTTGAAACGTACAGCAAGGGTGTTGTCTGGGCGTAGGGTGATGTCATATAGCGCTTCATATTTATGAAACGTGTCGTCCAAATACCCGATAATGCCTTTAGGGTCGGATCCTCCATTGCTCATGTCCAGTCTGATGACAGGATGTTTTGCCCATTCCTGCTCCATATCCATAATCTTAAGTCCCTCGAACAGCTCTTTTTTGCCTTCGAGATATGCTTGTATGGTGTCAAGGAGCACTGACTTTCCGAAACGACGTGGGCGGCTAAGGAAGTTGTACATGCTTCCGCTGTTGACAATGTGCCATATTATATCGGTTTTGTCTACATATACATAGCCTTCCTTTCTCATCTTTTCGAATGACTGGATGCCTATGGGTAATTTTCTCACGATTGTCTCTGCCATATATTGTTTTGTCCTTTCTTGTTGTAAGATGTTTCCATCCTTTTGCAAATATACGCAATTTTCTTAACACATAAGGGGTTTTTGACCATAAAAAAGGCTGAGGTTTGTTTTTACCTCAGCCTTTTATGTTAAGTGTTAGGAATTAATCTCCGAAGTATTGGAATTAAATTTCCTATCGTGTTAGAATTTAATTTCCAAAAAAGCTTTTATTCCGTCCAACCGAAGTTCTGCTTGATAGCAGGGTTCAAAGTAATTTGCTGTGCAGGGATAGGATACCAGTAATACTTCTTGTCGAATTTGCGGTCGGCAGAAGTAGCCTGAATGTATCCGTTAACAGTTGTCACGTCGAATGTACCATCACCGATGTGAGCACCCTGATTTACCTTAGGATACTTGGTGAAGTCGAGCTTGTCGAGCTGATGCCAGCGTATAAGATCCCAGTAACGGTACCAGTTGTCGAGCATCAGTTCGCAACGACGTATACGACGTACCTCCCAAATGAGGTTGCTTACGCCAGCGTTGTTCTCTGGGTCAGCCTCAGGATTTACGGTGAGGTGAGGCATATTTACGCGGTCTTGCAACAGGTTGACACTCTTGTTGAGATCGTCCTGAGTAAGTGTGCCTAATTCAGCCTTAGCCTCAGCATAGTTCAGCAAGATAACTGAATACCAGTAGATAGGAGCATCGGTGTAACCCGTGTTCGTGTTCTCGCGGTAGTGCTTTTCCAAAGTCTGATTGTCATACTTGAAAATGCTGTAACCCGTAGACGATGTCATATTGGCACCACCAGCAATAGCAGGAGCAGGACGTCTCCATCCGTGGCCAGAGAAGCATACTATAGAGTCAACAATTACGCTCAAACGTGGGTCGCGCTGGTCGAGTGCGTGTTTGATTGAATAGTTTCCGTCAGCGTTCTTTACAGCGAGGTCGCTCTTGTCAAGAGTTGTTGTAGCCAGAGGCTTACCATCCTTGAATAGGAAGGCTTCAAAAGCGTCACGTGTGATACCCTGCTGTTGTGTTGAGCCGCAAGTGTAGTCAACCAAACCGTGGCCGAACTGATCTTTTACATAGTGGCGGTAGAATATGGCCTCGGGGTTGCCGTTGAGGTCAAGTTGTGTGTACACAGCGCCATATTTGGCGTTCAGTGAGTATGTACCGCCCATTAAAGCTTGAGATGCCTTCACACTCTCTTCAAGATATTTCTTTGAGCGTGCAGCGTCAGGAGCGATGCCGTTTTCGGCAGCGGTGCAGTACTTGCGGAACGTGCCCTCATAGAGGCAGATGTCGCTCTTCATGGCAAGGGCCATATCCTTGCTAAACAGAGTGCGGTCATTGCCGTTGGTGAGGTTTTCAATTGCGTAGTCAAGATCCTCAAGCACCTTGTCCATCACAACGTCACGGTTTGTGCGCTCGCCGTAGATGTTTGGGTCTTCTGGGTCGGTAATTACATAGTCAACCCACTCGACGTCACCGTACTGGCGAACCAACATATAGTAGCTCCATGCGCGAGTGAGGCGTGCAAGAGCCGTATAATTTTTCTTGCTGGCCTCTTTGAGGCTTGAACCAGGCATTTTTTGGATTACATAGTTGGCACGGCGCACCTCGGTGAACCAATCGTTGTAGTTGCTTGAAGTGTTGGGTATTGTCTTGTAAGTCCAGTCGGCGAGAGTGGCAGCAGCCTGATCGTCGCTAAGACTCTTGAAATAGAACCAACCCTGACCAGTTCCGTAACCAACAAAGTTAGTATAGAAACGGTTTGTATAGCTCTTCACGGCGTTGTCGTTGTCCCAGAAAGCTTTGCCCTCAACGAAGGTATCACGAGGGTTTCTCTCGAGAAAGTCGTCGCAACTTGTCAGAGTCAGCGCGGTAGCTGCGAGAGCCAATATAATTGATTTTCTCATAATTGTTCTGTTTTTAAAGTTTCACTTACGATTTAAGTTTTACTCATCTTGTTTAGAAAGTAACCTGAACTCCTACCGACCATGTGCGGGTAATAGGATAGGTACGTCCCCATGTGCCGTAGCTGAGAGAACCCTGACCAGCGTTCATTTCGGGGTCAACAGGATAATCCTTAGCACCGTTGTAGAGGAGGCAGAGGTTGTTTACGCTACCGTAGAAGCGAACCTTCTCCATGTAAACCTTCTTGGTGATGCTTGCGGGAAGTGTGTAACCGATGGTCACGTTCTTCAGACGCAGATAAGCCATGTTCACCAGATACTTGGTCTGTGGGTAGTAGTTGTGCTCGCCACCGATTGATGCAAGACCTGTGACATTTCCAGAATCCTCGTTGCCTGAGTAGAGGCAAGGATAACGGTTGCTCTGGCTAATGTTTACAATGCCGTTAGCGGGATCATAAACGTTATAGTCGGTCTGGTTTGCGTAAAGAGCCTTATCGGCGTCACGCATCAGCGGGAATACGAATGACGACTGTGTCCACATATCGCGCTTGCCTACACCCTGGAAGAACAGGTCGAGGTCGATACCCTTCCATGAACCACCCAGGTGGAAGCTATACTCGTAGCGAGGCAGAGTGTTACCAATAACCTTGAGGTCGCCGTGGTCGTCGGCTGTACCTTTACCTCCGTCAATCACACCGTTGCCGTCGAGATCCTTGTACTTGATATCGCCAGGGCCGTAAACAAAGTTGTCGGTCTGTATGCCAGTTTGGTTGGCTACGCCATCCTTGTAAATCCACTTGCCGTTAGCGTCCTTACCGTTGAAGTCGTCTTCGGTAAAGTAGCGGTCGGTCTCAAAGCCCCAGATGTCGCCCCATGTCTCACCCTCGTAAGCATACATACGAGCGTTGCTTGCGGTAACGATGCCACCAGTATGGCCGATAAGCTTAGAGTCGTTGTTCCACTTGGTAACCTTCGACTTTGAATCACCGATATTGAATGTACCGTAAACGTTCAGATCCTTGTTAATCTGTTTGCGGTAGCTCAGAGAAAGTTCCCAACCGCGTGTGCGGAGCGAACCTGCGTTGGTAAAGGGAGCTGACGCACCAGCTACATCAGGAATGGCTTTGCCCGGAGCGAGCATGTCGTTTGTTGTTCGCTGATACCAGTCAAACGTCAATGAGAGATCATCGTTCAAGAAACTGAGGTCAACACCAATGTCGGTGGTCTTGATGCGCTCCCATGTCAGTGAAGAGCTAACCCAATCGGGCAGCTGGAACTGGTTGAGCTTGTTTCCGTTCTTGTCCATCCAATAGAGCTTGCTCTGTGCGACGGGCGAGATTGTTGAGATGAACATGTTGTCGCCGATGGCTTCGTTACCGATTTCACCATAAGAGAAGCGCAACTTACCGTTGCTGATAACATCGTGCAAGTTCTTCCAGTAACCCTCTTCAGTGAAGCGGTAGCCTAATGACATAGAGGGGAAGAACGCCCACTTATCGCCTGCGGGGAAGCGAGAGGAACCATCGTAACGTCCGTTCAACTCAAGTAGGTAGATGCCCTTATAGTCGTAGTTGATACGTCCGAAATAGCCAGCAGTAGAGCGGTCACCAGTATAAGAGGAGATAGTTGCATCTTTCATCTCGCCGTATGCGAGGTTCAGTTCGGGATAGTCCTCGTTGTAGAGGTGAGTGCGGTTTGCCCACATCTCATCGCTCTTGAAACGCTCACCGTTCACACCTACCATCACTCCAAGGTTGTGGGCATCAACCCATGTGTGGTTGTAGTTCAGGTAGGCGTTGGCTGTCCAGCGGTTCTGCTTGATGTTCTCGCGTGTGGTGTTAGAGCTTGACGTTCCTACAATGTAGGTTGGTGTTACGCCCGACCAGTTCATGCCGTAAACGGAGTGGTCAGATGTCTTGTAGTTGTAGTTGTCAATCTGATATGTGTAGTCTATGTTGAAGGTAAGATCCTTCGTAATGTGGGCGATGGCATATGCGTTGAAACGAGCCTGATCGTGAACGGTAGTCTTTCGTGCTGCCTGCTTCTGCATTGCAACTACGCGATAGTCAAGTTTCTCGCCGTTCTCGTCATACATATAACCTGAGGGGATGAAGAATGAGCCCCAGCGCCACAGATACTGATAGACGTTGTTCCAAGAGTCTGCCTTGCTGAAGCTACGGCGTACGAAATTAACGCGTGTGCCAACAGTCAGCCAATCGGTGACATCAGTCTTGAGGTTGGTTGTGAAATTGTAGCGTGAAAGTTTGTCTGGGTTGAACTTCATCAAGTTCTGCTTGTAGTCGTAAGAGAACGACGTATAATAAGATGTGCGTCCGCTTGAACCGTTCAGAGAAACACTGTGGCTCTGTGATGGGGCTGCCTTGTTATACCAGATGTCCTGAATGTCGTAGTCGGCATAATAGAATGGCTGCTTGCCATTAAAATAGTAATCTCCGACATTGTCCATGCTCTGGAACGGCTGCATCTCGCTGTAACCCTTTTTACCGCTGTGCTGCTCTTTCCAAGCTTTGGCATAAGGCAACAACTTTGAGAAATACATACCAAAGAGTTCGGGGTCACTGCCATCGGTGCGCTTCGCTCCAATCATGGCTGCTTCAAGCTGTGACGGTACGTCAGGATAGTCGGGGAGCACGGTAGCGCGGTCCCATGCGAAGTGGCCGTCATACTTAACCTGTACCTTCTCGCCCTTCTTGCCTTCCTTGGTGGTGATAAGGATCACACCGAAGGCAGCGCGGCTACCATAAATAGAGGTAGAAGCAGCATCTTTCAATACAGAGATGGTGGCAATGTCGGCAGCGTTGACCATGGTGAGGTCGTCAACAGGCACACCGTCAACAACAACCAATGGGTTTGAGGTTGCACCGTTTGACAGGGTTCCGAGACCGCGAATCTGCATGGTTGGCTGCGAGTTGATGTCACCGCTCGTATTGGTGATGGTAAGTCCTGGCACTGCACCTTGCAGAGCCTTGGCCACATCCTGCTCAGGACGTCCGCCGAGGGTCTTGCTGATATCTACGTTGGTTACCGAACCGGTGAGGTTCACTTTCTTTTGCTGGCCGTAACCCACAACAACGATCTCGTCAAGCTGAGCGTTGTCGCTCTGCATGACTACTTTCATGCCGTCATGCGCCTTTGTCTCTACTGTCTTGTAGCCCACATAGGTGATGCGCAGCTTGGCGTTTGCCGGTGAGTTAAGCTGGAATTTACCGTCAAGGTCGGTGACGGTTCCTCGGGTCGTACCTATTTCGACAACTGTTGCGCCCACGATGGGTTCGCCTTCAGCGTCGACAATTTGACCCTTGACGATTGTGCTACTCTGCGTAACACTCATGATCTGGTTTGGAGAAGCAGCCATTGCTGTGCTGCAAGTCATACCAGATACCAAAAGGATAGCTCCTATTAAAGCCCATTGTCTATTCATAAGCTTTCTTTTTAAAAGGTTAGACTTATATTTATTTTTGGTTTCTTAAATAATAGTGCTCAAAATTATATAATTTTTTAAATATGCACAAATAATTATGGTTAAATTTACAGGTTTTTTCAAAAAAATCTCTTTTGCTTTATTTTCGCCTCATAAACTTACAATTTCTTTTGTTTTTGCTGACAAAAAAGCCGCCACAAAGAGACGGGGCTCTTGTGACGGCTTAATTGAAAATTTAATCCTTATTAGTTACTCAACAATAATCTGCACTCTGCGACACTCCTCCTTCGGACAGCCGTTGCTGTCGCCGATGGCTTTCTCAAGCTTGATAGAGAAATCGTCGATGCCTTGTTTCTTCAAGAATGCCACAACGTTGTTCAGACGGCCTTCGCTGAGCTTGAAGTTCTTTGAAGACACACCGTCGGATGAGGCTTCGCCTATGATGGTGAGCTTGTAGTTGCCTTGTTGCTTCAGGTCCTTGATAAACTTCTTCAGACGCAACCTCTCCTGGGTGGTGATGTTGGTCTTGTCTACGGTGAAGAACACATCATAGTGCTTGATCTTCTTCGACTTCTCACAGTCGTCGAGCAGAGCCTGTAGCTCCTCATTGCTCTTGCTGCATGATCTTAGCTTTTCTGCCAACCCGTCGTTTTCACGCTGTTTGTCGGCAAGAAGCTTCTCATAGGCTGCCTTCATCTCGTCCTTGTCTCTTAGGGCCTGATAGAAGCGCTTCTTGTTGCTCGGCATCTTCTTGCTTACGAAGTTGAAGCGAAGAACCAAGCCAGCGCTGCACATGCCCTTGGGCGTAAGCTCTTTGTCGAGGGGCAGGTAACAGTAGCGTCCGAACACACCTGCTGTCCAACGCGAGGTGATGTCATATTCGAGCGAGAGAGAGGCGGGGATATACATGGCGTCCACTTGTTTGTTGGTGCCCCAACTCTTGATGTAGTTGTGGCTGTAGACGTTGTAGTAGCCGTCGCCCTTGGCTTCTGCCAGCTCGCTGTAGGACACTGAGCTCGAATTGCGGCTCCAACCGTGCAGATAACCCACACCGACACCCAGCCAGAGGTTCCAGTTCTGAGCCTTGCGATTGTGCCAAAGCTCCATGATGTTGAAGTCGACGTTCAAATCGGCCATGCCATAATGCATGGTGTTTTTGTTTTGGAAGATGTCGACCTTCGTGTTCAACGTGGTGGGATAGGTCTTGCCTGTAGAAGGGTCTTTGATCTCAAAGTCGCGCTTCGTGGTGGTGGAAAGCCAGTCTTTGTCTGAAGACTTCAGCATGTCGTATTCCAGGTTCAAGCCCAACCTTATCCACGGCTTGATGTTATATTTCACTCCGACGCCTCCAAAAGGCATGATGGGCTTATGCGTGGCCATGCCGTTCGTGCCCCTCATGTCATGATGGACTGTTCCGCCGCCCTGAACATATACCGACCAAGTGTGGGTGCGCACCGTGTCGTTATATGTCTGGGCTTGGAGTGTGGCAGCCGTCGCTAAGACGGCGACTGCCATGGTTAAACGTTTTAGTCTCATAATTGTAACTGCTTTGAATTTGTAATGCGGTAGCATATTGGCATGAGATGTTCATGCTCTTTCTGCAGATTCTTACTTATTCGGGATACTCGAAAGATGGAGTTCCTGTTGCATCAGCATCATTTTGCAAGTAAAAGTTGCACTTCAAAACCGACATGATGACTCCATCTTTATAGGTAGTCAAGTTAAGCAATGTGTTGCTGACTCCTCCATAGGAGAGGCTATTCTTTCCTTTGGCATCCACGTAAAGGATGTGTAAGATGTTCTTAACGGTTGAAGTAATATTATAATTCATCTGCTCTGGCACTTTGGCTATTCTGATAACCTTCTTGCCGTTGGCGAGTTGCATGGGCTGGAGTGTACCTGCCACAACTTCTGTTGTTGAAACAACTTGCTCGGTATTTACCTTGATTAAGTTGTTGTTCTGTACCGTGCCTGTATAAGCTGAATAGTAGGCGTAGCACAGGATAGTAGGCTTCTGTACCTCAAGCATGTCTGAGATGATTTTCTTCAGAGTTGGGTCTGCTGATACTGCTGCCCACATCGCTGGTTCCATGTATACAGAGGTTTTGTCGGCTGGATCCTGATAGATGCCGTTGTCGGCAGCCATCTTTTCCAACTGCTTGAGCATGGCCTGTGAGTTGGCGTCTTGCTTGTTTTTCAGTTCACCAATGGCTGTGGTGATGGCCGACTGTAGAGTGGTGTTTGAACTCACCACTGAAGCCACACCGTTGCTGATGGCTGTGTTGAGAGCGCTTGTCTGTGCTGTGATGGCATTGACCACTCCTGCGATGGTAAGATTCATGTCGGTTGTCTGCTGTGTGATGGCACTCTTTATGCCGTTCTCCAAGCCTGTGATAGAGCCCTTGATCTCGCCGCCCTGTGTGGTGATGGCTGTTCCGATAATGCCGCCTTGTTGGTTTACTGCTGCCACGATAACGTCACCGTTCTGACCGATGGCTGTAACGATCTTGCCACCCTGCTGCTCGATCATTTCCTTAAGGGCGATGAGCTGGTTCTTCATGCCGTTCTCCATGTTGACGATGGCTGTTGTGTTGTCACTCAACTTGACGGTGAGTTGTCCCGACATGGCGTCGATGCTACCCTTCACGGTTGTGTAGCCCGTGGTGATGTTGGTGTTCACGTTGTTGATGGCGGTCTTCAGGTTGGCCAGTTCGCCCTTGATCTTGCCCAGTGTGGTGTTGCCGCTTCCAAGCTTTTTCTCCACTGCTTTGAGACGGAGGTCGAGCGTGGTGTTGATCTTGTCGTTGACAACCTCAATCTTTCCAAGACCGGCACCTACGATGGTGTTGATGGCTTCAAGCTTTGTGCCTAACGTCAAGTTCTGGCTCTTCAACTCGGTTGTGAGGTCGAGGATGCTGCTCTTTATCTGTGCAGAGATGAGTGAAGCGTTGCTGTCGATGCAAAGGCGGAGCAGACGACTCTGGGCCTCGATAACGTCGTTCTGTTTGCCGATGGCTGTGACGATGCTGTTGCCGTGGTTGTCGATCTTCGTGCTCAGCTCGGTGAAACCGTTTATCAGAGTGGTGTTGATCTGTGCCATGCCTGTCTTTGTGGTCTCCTCAAGGAGCGTTATGGCACCCGTGTTCTTGTCAATCTCAACCTTGATGTCGGCGAGACCTGCCTGAACGGCTGTGGTGAGCGCGTTGAGACGTGCCTCCAGACTTGATGTCTGGTCATTGATTGCTTTGATGAGGGCATTGGCCTGGGCAATGATGGTTGCGTTGAGAAGCTTGCCTGTGGTGTCGATCTGCAGGCGCAGGAGCTCACCGTTCTTGTTCATGGCGGTAACAATCTTGACGCCGTTGTCGTCCATTGCTGTCTTGATGGTGGTGAAACCGGCGGTCAGCGTGCCGTCAACCTTGTCGAGGGTGGTGTTGAGAACCGCCAGGCTGCTCTGGGTGTTCTGGTCGAGGAGCGTGATGGCACCCGTGTTCTTGTTAATCTCAACCTTGATGTCCTTCAAGCCGTTCTCTACGGCTGTGGTCAGCGCGTTGAAACGTGCTTCAAGGGTAGAGGTCTGGTTGTTGATGGCCTTTATTATCTCGTTGGCCTGAGCAATGATGGTTGCGTTGAGGAGCTTGCCTGTGGTGTCGATCTGCAGGCGCAGAAGTTCGCCGTTGGTGTTCATAGCTGTGACAACCTTTGTGCCGTTGTCGTCAATAGCGGTCTTGAGGGCTGTGAAGCCGTTGAGCAAGCTGGTGTTGATGGTTGTGAGACCAGCCTTGAGGCTCTCGCCCTGTGCTGTGATGGCACCCGTGTTGGCGTCTATAGACAGCTTGACGTCGGCAAATCCACCCTTCACGGCTGCTGTGAGGGCTGCTATGCGCTCAGCCATGGTGTTGCCTTGGTTGTTTATCACGTCGATGAGGGCATTTCCAGATGCCAAGATCTGAGCGGTGATGAGCTTGCCTGTGGTGTCGATCTGCAGACGAAGGATCTCACCGTTCTGGTTCATGGCAAACACGATGGCCTCGCCCTGGGTCGTAACCTGGGTGGTGAGGGTGGTCATCTGTATGCTTAACGCCTCGAAACCATTAAATAAGGTGGTGTTGATGTCTTTCAGACCGCTCTTCGTGTTCTCGCTAAGCACGTTGATGGCTCCTGTGTTGGCGTCTACTGACAGCTTGATGTCTGCCATGCCGTCCTGCAACAGTCTGTTGAGGGCATCGAAGCGCTGCTGTAATGAGTTGTTAAGGTTATTAACTGCATCTACTAATGACGAGTAGTCATTGATGAATGTGTTGCCTCCATAATCGACAGTGGGTTCTGTGATGTCCGTACATGCCGTCATGCTCAAGGCTGCAACGAGCAACAAAGGATAAATTTTCTTTTTCATAATTGAATAGGTTTTAAGCTCCACTTACATTATATATAATGAAACGATTGATAGTTGTTTTAACTTTTTTATATGTGTATTACATTAATATAATATAAAAAAGAGAAGCTGTTAATACTAGAGTTTTTGTTTTCAGTCGCAAATTTAAGTGAAATTTAATAAATGTGTGGTGAACCTCCGTTTTTTGTTGTGAACGTCAGTTCTTTAACGTGAACGTGCGGCAGATTTAGCATGTTTTAACTAAACCTACCGCACGTTCACATGTTTCTTTGTGTTAAAGTGTTGTTTTTTTGGGGGCTTTTTCTAAGAAAGAGATTTTATCTCATATATCTTTCTATCAGTTCGTAATCGAAGTCTTTGAGGCGCTTACGGGCATTTGCCAGTCCCCATCTGTTTTTAAAGCCGCACATCTCGGCAGCTATCTCCTGTCCTAAATTAGAGGTGGAGTCTGACTCCATCAAGCGTTCATAGTGGCGCACGCGGAAAGCGTTGACAAGACGGTAGAACCCCACTTGGGTGATGAACGTGCCTGCCAAGGTGTGGTTCATGGCGCTGACATCGCGTATCACCTCGATGCGTTTCAGACTCGGTTCAAGGTATCTGCGGCTGACGATGGTGAGGACCTCGTTCTTCACCGATTCCCATTTCTCTTTTTCTATCTGTTGACGTGTGTTCTCACCGTTACGTTCTATGAGCTGTCGCTCGTTGGCTTCATCGGTTTCATTGTTTTCATCGGTCACGCCGGCTTCATCGGTCACGTTGGCTTCATCTTTCACGCCGTCTTCATCTTCTGTGCATGGTTCTTTCAATATAAGATTGTCAGTAGCTTCCACCACCTTTTCCAACAATTCGTTCTCTTGCAATATCCGTTCCATGTTTTCGTTTTCTATAGTCTTCATGTCGTCAATGTTTCGTTTGGAACTGACAGGTCGGGAAGGATGCAGAATGCGGCAGAGGAACAGAACATGCCATGCAGCCATAATAAGGTCAATGAATGCCTTGACCATCTGGTTGTCAAGAAGAAACAGGGTCCACATGACGATGAGCCACACTGCTGGCAGGTACAGCATGTTCTTGGCAAAGGTGAAAGGAAAGTCTGACTCGTTAGAGTAGTTTTGGGTGTGGTAGCTCTCCACCTTCTTCGCAACCCATCTACACTCCTTGACCAGTCGGTAGGTAAGCAGTATGCTCACGCATACCATAATACATTCCCATAATCTCTTGTATGGGAGAAGCAGGTCGTTCTGATGAAAAACGACGATGACGAAAAGGGCGCCAAGCAACAGAAATGGTGAGCAAAAATAGGCAATAGAGAGATTCTTGCTCCACAGGTGTCGCATCTGGAAGAAGCGGTGATAGAGCAAGGCGAAGCACACGGGGTAATAGAGTATGCCAAAGCTGCGTGCAAAGAACCAGCTTCCTGGATCGCCAGGACACAGCATGTAGGGTAGCTGCAAAGCTGTTGCGGCATAGAAGAATGTGACCTGGCGGCGTGCAGGATAGAAGTAGTCGCTCCGTTGGTCGAACGGTCGGCACATGTGGAACCATCTGACGACAGCACATATAACGCCGGAGAGGATATAGGTGTAGCAAGCAAGAGAATAGAAATTCTCTGGTTGGGTGAAGATAGTTGGAATGTCCATAAATGTCTTTATGTTTTTTTTTTAGTTTGGTCGGTTTAATGCAATGTTGTTTCTTTAGCTGTTCTGTCTGCTTTCAGTCATAACGGTTTATCCGGTTTATGAATGTTTTTTCATTCTTCTTGACTGTTCAGTCAGCTTGTTCCATTGCCGATGGAACCTTTTTTCGTCATCAAATGGCTTTTGTGCCTGTCTTTATTTGTTGCAAATGTACAAATAATAATGGCATCAAGCAAGTATCCGTTAACTTTTTTTATGCTTTTCTTTTTGCTGAAATAAAAGACAACAGACGGCTTGTAATCTCAAAGCGTCTGCCCTGATAGTAGCAATAAGCCGTAGGCTAAAAGATCCGTGTGCAAAAAATATTCGTGTTATTCGAGTTATTACTTCCCTTCGGTCAGTGGGCCTACGGCGAATCTCGTGTTCAAAAATCTCGTGTAAAAGATCCGTGAGAGTGAGATCCGTGTGCAATAAAATATTCGTTTAATTCGTTCTATTCGTGTTCAAAAAAATCTCGTGTTCAAAAATCTCGTGTTCCTCCTGTGAGCGCACCGCCGCGAACAAACAACCGTGTGATCGGTGAGTTCAAGGGTCTATATGCCACGATGAAAAGGTGGCGTATAGACCCTTGTTAGCAAATCGGTATCCGCAGTGTTGCAGCTCATTAAAACTTATATATAGGCAAAACCTTGACCTTATATCCGTTTTTCTCAATTACCCTTTCCTCATTCATCGTGACAATGATCAGATTGGAACATTTGAGTTCTCCCGCACATTCAATGATGCTATCTACCTCCCGCTTGAGCGTTCGTTCTGAAGAGAGGTCATAACATACTTGTATAAGACTTTCTACATGAGCACCCTGCCTTG